>OHMA01000707.1_pt1 | contig 17174 bp, 13 predicted proteins | sample 1569171 | NCBI WGS metagenome assembly OHMA01 (sample SAMEA3879580, study PRJEB24766) | human gut metagenome | biome: human-associated habitat; feature: feces | place: USA | collected 1985/1987
CATCACCTCCCGGCCGGAGAAACCCTGCTCGGCGCCGCACGGATCTTCGGCGTAGGTCAGAACATCCTGCAGCCCTTTACACAGCGCGATGGCCTCATCCAGCAGCCAGGCGCCGTTAGGGTCGACGGTGATGCGCGCATCCGGGAAACGCTTTTTCAGCGCCCGCGCGGTGTCGATCTCCTGCTCGCCGGGCAGCACGCCGCCTTTGAGCTTAAAGTCTTTGAAACCGTAGCGATCCTGGGCGGCTTCCGCCAGACGCACTACCGCCTCGCTGCTTAACGCCTGCTGATGGCGCAGGCGGTACCATTCGTGATCGCCCGGCGTATGGTCCAGATAGCCAAGGTCGGTTTTCTGCCGATCGCCGATATAGAACAGGTAGCCCAGCACGGTGACGGCATCACGCTGCTTACCCGGGCCCAGCAGCTCGCAGACCGGCACATTAAGCACCTGGCCGAGCAGGTCCAGCAGCGCCGCTTCCAGCGCCGCCACCGCGTTAACCTTCAGTTCGAAGGTCCACGCCCCTTTGCCGAAGGTGTCGAAATCCGCCGCCTGATTGCCTTTGTGCACCTGCTGCACCACGCGATTGAGTCGGGCGACCTCCTGGCCCACCACCTGCGGGATCGCCGCCAGCAGCGTCTGGTAGATAACCTCTCCGCCGGGCGCTTCGCCGACGCCGGTATGGCCGGCGTTATCGGTTAACACCACGATATTGCGGGTAAACCAGGCGTTATGCGCTCCGCCGATGTTCAGCAGCATGCTGTCGTGCCCGGCCACCGGAATGACCTTCATCTCTGTGATAATCGGGCTGGATTGAGTAGTCATGATTAACGTCCCGCTACAGGTTTCAGTTCGATACGTTTGATATCGCCCACCAGCACCAGGTAACTCAGCACCGCCACCAGGGCATGGATACCGACGTAGATCAGCGCGCCGTTGAACGAGCCGGTGGTGCCGACGATATAGCCGATGGCGATCGGGGTGACGATGCCGGAGATATTGCCGAACATATTGAACAGACCGCCGGAGAGACCGCTAATCTCTTTCGGCGCGGTATCCGCCATCACCGCCCAGCCGAGGGCGCCGATCCCTTTGCCGAAGAAGGCCATTGCCATAAAGCCGATCACCATCCACTCCACGTTGACATAGTTACACATCAGCATGGTCATGGAGAGCAGCATCCCCAGCACAATCGGCGTTTTGCGCGCAATGTTCAGCGAGCCGGTGCGGCGCATTAACCAGTCGGAGATCACCCCGCCCAGCACCCCGCCGACAAAGCCGCACACCGCCGGAATCGAGGCGACAAAGCCGGCTTTGAGGATCGACATGCCGCGCGCCTGCACCAGATAAACCGGGAACCAGGTGATAAAGAAGTAGGTTAAGGCGTTGATGCAGTACTGACCGATATAGATGCCGATCATCATCCGCGAGCCGATCAGTTGCTTGATCTGTCCCATTTTGACGCTAAACGGCACTTTCTGCGCGCTGCTCTTCTGATCCATGTTGATCAGCGCCCCGCCTTCGGCGATATAGTCCAGCTCTTTCTGGTTCACGCCCGGGTGGTTGTTCGGATCGTGGATCACTTTCAGCCACACAAAGCTGATCACAATCCCCAGCCCGCCCATAAAGAAGAACACATGCGACCAACCCACCTCATGCGTCAGCCAGCCCATGATCGGCGCGAAAATAACGGTGGCAAAGTACTGGGCGGAGTTAAAAATCGATACCGCTGTCCCCCTCTCCTGCGCCGGGAACCAGGCGGCGACGATCCGGCTGTTGCCGGGGAATGACGGCGACTCGGCAAGGCCGACGAGGAAGCGCAGGGTAAACAGCGCAACGATAATGCCAAAGCCGCTGAAGATATCGACGAAGCCCTGCAGCAGGGTAAACATCGACCAGATGAAGATCGACCAGAAATAGACGCGCTTCGAGCCGAAGCGGTCGAGCAGCCAGCCGCCCGGGATCTGGCCGATGACATAAGCCCATGAGAAGGCGGAGAACACATACCCCATCCCCACCGGATCAAGGCCGATATCCCTGGCCATTTCCGAACCGGCGATCGACAGCGTCGCCCGGTCGCCATAGTTAAAAGAGGTGACGATAAACAGCATCACCACTATCCAGTAGCGGGCGTTGGTGCGCTTTTCAGCCGCCGTCGCCGCCTGACTTAATGAACTCATTGTTGTACTCCTGAATCATAGCGTTTAGCTACGTTCATTCTGAACAGCACAACCTGTAGGGTAATCAGAATGACGTGGTCGTGTTTTGATAGTTGTCGTTATATCTGGCACTGCATTTATCACTGGCTGGAGCAGTATATGAAGAGGCACACCGCGGCTCACCGTGCATCCACACAGCTTTTACGCCGCTATTGCAGGTGGTTTGTGGCGAATGCCTGAAAGAATGGGGGGAAGTTCACGGAAATGAAAAGCCAGCGCCGCTGGCGCCGCATAGCGCAGCAAAAAGGGCCGGAGTGTGAAATACCTCACTTGACCCGGTGAAACTGGCTGGCTTAAGCCATGATATTGCTAAGGATATTGTGGCGTTTGCCTAAAGGCGCGGCGCCTGGAAAGCGCTACTATTTTGACGTCCGCGTATCTGGCCGCGACGTATTGAAAGAGCGCCCTCTGCGTAGGGAGAGGGCAGCGCTTTTATGCGAGCAGGGTGGCCCACTGCTCAACCCACGGATTGGAGACGCTCTCCGGCTCCGGGTCTTCGCTGGCGTCAATCTTCAGCATCTCGCCGATGCGCTTCGCGCCCTGCTCCTGCAGCAGCTGATCGAACTTCAGGCCGCCGCCGCAAAAGTTGGCATAGGTGCTGTCGCCGAGCGCGATAATGCCGTACCGCAGGTGAGGCTGATACATATCTTTGATGCCCTCATACAGCGGGACGATGCTGTCCGGCAGATCGCCCTGCCCGGTGGTGGAGGTAACCACCAGCACATACTTACCCGTGTAGGATTCCCAGTCGTTGACCTGCGGATCCTCATACACGGTAGCCTTGTGTCCCAGTCCGCTGAGGATCGCTTCCGCTTCTTCCGCGACCAGCAGCGAGTTGCCGTACATGGTGCCGACAAAAATTCCGACTTCCGCCATGCTATTATCTCCCTGGATTGACCTTATTCTCTTCATCCTGACCGCTGTCGTCGGCAAACTCAACCCTTTCATTTAGCGGGAGAAGCCCGCGCCAGCCAAACTGCGACAGCGCGCGCATCCAGACGTCGTCAAAACCGGCGCGCAGGGTCAGCGGCTCGCCGGTAAAAGGATGGATTAACGACAGCTCGCTGGCGTGCAGCATCAGGCGGTGACAGCCGAAATGTTCCGCGGCGCTGCGGTTTTGCCGCAGATCGCCGTGCTTGCTGTCGCCGAGGATCGGATGACGGAGGTGGGCCAGATGACGGCGCAGCTGGTGCTTGCGGCCGGTTTTCGGCTCCAGTTCCACCAGCCCATAGCGCGAGGTGGGATAGCGCCCAGTCGCCACTGGCATCTCCACTGTCGCCAGACCGCGGTAGTGGGTTACCGCTGGCTGCGGCCCTTTATCTTCGCGGGCGAACTTATCGGCGATTCTATCCAGCTCCTCCACCAGCGGGTAATCCAGCAGCGCCTCTTCCATCAGCCAGCCGCGGACGATCGCATGGTAGCGCTTCCGGATCTGGTGCTGCTCGAACTGTTGCGCCAGCAGCCGGCCCGCCTCGCTCGACAATCCCATCAGCAGCACGCCGGAGGTGGGCCGGTCGAGACGATGAGCGGTAAAAACGTGCTGACCAATCTGGTCGCGCACGGTCTGCATCACCACCACTTTCTCGTCGCGATCGAGCCAGCTGCGATGCACCAGCCAGCCCGAGGGTTTGTTGACCGCCACCAGCCAGTCGTCCTGGTAGATAATCTCCAGCATCAGGCCTGCTCACCGGCAAACAGCGCGTCTAACAGCAGAAGTTCCGCCAGCATGGATTCGCGGACCGGGTGGGCCTGATCCAGAGCCATTTCGTAATAAGGCGCAACGGCAAAATTTTGCGGCAGCGGCTGGCCGCTCTCCAGCAGCTGGTGCATACGCGGGATCAGGACCCACTGCAGCCACTCCAGCGGCTCCAGGGTATCCAGGCAAAACGGCTAATCGCTGGCGAAGGCGCTGCTGTCCGGCGCCGTCTCCTGCCAGTGCTCCGTTTCGCGCAGCAGGGCTTCAATGGCGCGCAGGCGATCGCGCACGCTATCGTGAAGAGTCATGGGGAAACCTCGATGAGTTAAAAACCGGGCGCAGGATAGCAAATCCGCAGGAGAAATAAAAAAAGGGAGCACTGTATAAACAGTGCTCCCGGTTCGTTTTGCAGCAGTCCCGCTACATTGGTGCTCCCTGCTCGTCCTTGAAAACTTTTCCTGAGGTCTCCTGACCATGTTCATCCATAAACACGTGCATCCTGCTTTCACACCACCCCGATGCGAAATGACTTATCCATAAGTTTGTCCCGATCTTCCTGATCCACCGTTCATCCTGAGCGGCTCTCGTTCTCCATCCTGGAGGTGTCCATTACGCGATCCTGCGTTATCCTTGCTTCATCCTGAAGCCTGTCCCTGCAACGCCGTCCTGGCGGGTCCTGCAGAAGCGCCATCATCCTGATGTTCGCTTCATTTCGCGACGTCCTGTCGACAGACATAGGATCACTGATTCTGCCCCTTCTTACAACCCTTCTTGAGACAATCTCTTAAGATTAGTCCCCACTCAAAAGGACGAAAAAATTAAGATCTGATTTAATACCAACAACTTATATAAAAAAGTATGGATTAAATTTACCTTAAATGATGACGATCTCTTACAGGTTTTGTAAGAGATCTCTCACAAACGATCTGGCAGACTGGATTACAGAACTGGCTCAAGGTGGTTGAGAAAACCCGCAAGTGAGGGAGAAAGCGTAATGCGTTTGGCGGTGCCGAGGGTCTCTTTGACTACCTCGCCGCTGAGATTACAGACGGAAATCACATCCAGTTCACTCTCGAGGGTGGCGATAAACAGCGTCGGCGACAGCTTCAACCGCTTCTGCACCACCAGGTGCCCGATTAAATTTTCCTGCACCCGCTGGAAATCCTCTTCACTCCAGGTCTGCAGCAGCGTCAAGGTTTCGCCGGCAAACCGGCCGGACATATCGCCGGCAAACTGAGTGGTATAATAAGAATGAAGCGGCTGTTGTACCACAATGTCGAGGGCGCGTTCAACCGCGCTGATATTTTGCGCCAGCGAAAACGGCTGCGGCTGCCAGAAAACGGCCTCGCCCTGGGTGTCGACAACGCAAGGCGACGGGACGCCGTAAAGCTCTTCACTGCGCGGCAGGCTGTGGCGCTGCTGCTGCCAGACGGCGCAATATCGTTGGGTAAAAGCGCGTAGCGCTTCTGCTGTCTGATGGTCCACCGGTTTCTCTCTTCACGTTAGACAGGATACACTGGAGCAATAGTGTACCCGCTTTACTATGGTGAAACATGTCTTCTTACGATAATCATCAGGCGCTGGCCGGCCTGACGCTCGGTAAATCAACCGATTACCGCGATACCTATGACGCCTCGCTGCTGCAGGGCGTGCCGCGCAGTTTAAACCGCGACCCGCTGGGCCTGCATGCCGATAATCTGCCGTTTCACGGCGCCGATATCTGGACGCTGTACGAACTCTCCTGGCTGAACGGCAAAGGTCTGCCGCAGGTGGCTGTCGGCCACGTCGAGCTGCCCGATACCAGCCTCAATCTGGTGGAGTCGAAAAGCTTTAAGCTCTATCTCAACAGCTTTAACCAGACCCGTTTCGCCAGCTGGCAGGACGTTGCAGAGACGCTGACTCGCGATCTCAGCGCCTGCGCGCAGGGGAAGGTTAAGGTATCGCTCTACCGCCTGGATGAACTGGAAGGCCAGCCGATTGCCCGCCTGCACGGCACCTGCATCGACGATCAGGATATCGAGATCGATAACTATCAGTTCAGCGCCGATTACCTGCAGGGCGCCGCCAGCGGCAAAATCGTGGAGGAGACGCTGGTCAGCCACCTGCTGAAATCTAATTGCCTTATCACTCATCAGCCGGACTGGGGCTCGGTGCAGATCCAGTATCGGGGGGCGAAAATCGACCGCGAGCAGCTCCTGCGCTATCTGGTTTCGTTCCGCCACCATAACGAATTCCATGAGCAGTGCGTCGAACGTATCTTTAACGATATTCTCCGTTTCTGCCAGCCGGAATCGCTTTCCGTTTACGCCCGCTATACGCGACGCGGCGGTCTGGATATCAACCCCTGGCGCAGCAATGGCGACTTTTCCCCCGCCACCGGCCGCCTCGCCCGTCAATAATAAACAATTTCACAATTTGCGTGCGTTTAGGCGCGCGCAAGGTTGTGGAAACGCCGTTCGCAGGGCTATTGTAATCACAGGAAGACCATAAGCGTCCTGTAAGGAGTTCACTTGATTACACATGTTAGCCCGCTTGGTTCAATGGATATGCTGTCGCAGCTGGAAGTGGATATGCTTAAGCGCACCGCCAGCAGCGACCTGTACCAACTCTTTCGCAACTGCTCGCTTGCTGTGCTCAACTCGGGGAGCCTGACCGATAACAGCAAGGAGCTCCTGTCCCGTTTCGAAAATTTCGAGATTAACGTGCTGCGGCGCGAACGCGGCGTGAAGCTGGAACTGATCAACCCGCCGGAAGACGCCTTCGTTGACGGGCGGATTATCCGCTCCCTGCAGGCCAACCTGTTCGCCGTGCTGCGCGATATCCTGTTCGTTTACGGCCAGATCCACAATACCGTTCGCTTCCCGAACCTCGATCTCGAAAGTTCGGTTCATATCACTAACCTGGTGTTCTCGATCCTGCGCAACGCCCGCGCGCTGCACGTCGGCGAGGCGCCGAACATGATCGTCTGCTGGGGCGGCCACTCCATCAACGAAAACGAATATCTCTACGCCCGCCGCGTCGGTACGCAGCTGGGCCTGCGGGAACTGAATATCTGCACCGGCTGCGGGCCTGGCGCAATGGAGGCGCCGATGAAAGGCGCCGCCGTCGGCCATGCGCAGCAGCGCTACAAAGACAGCCGCTTTATCGGCATGACCGAACCATCCATTATCGCTGCGGAACCACCGAACCCGCTGGTCAATGAACTGATCATCATGCCGGATATTGAAAAGCGTCTGGAGGCCTTCGTACGTATCGCCCACGGGATCATTATTTTCCCGGGCGGCGTCGGCACTGCCGAAGAGCTGCTCTACCTGCTGGGTATTCTGATGCACCCCGACAACAAAGCGCAGGTGCTGCCGCTGATCCTCACCGGGCCGAAGGAGAGCGCCGACTACTTCCGCGTACTGGACGAGTTTATCACCCATACCCTGGGCGAATCGGCCCGTCGCCACTACCGGATCATCATTGACGACCCCGCGGAAGTGGCGCGGCAGATGAAAAAAGCGATGCCGCTGGTGAAAGAGAGCCGTCGCGAGACCGATGACGCCTATAGCTTTAACTGGTCGATTCGCATCTCGCCGGACCTGCAGATGCCGTTTGATCCGACCCACGAGAACATGGCCAACCTCAAACTCTCCCCGGATCAGCCGGTGGAAGTGCTGGCCGCCGACCTGCGTCGCGCCTTCTCCGGGATTGTCGCGGGGAACGTCAAAGAGGTGGGCATCCAGGCCATTGAGCAGTACGGTCCTTACAAACTGCACGGCGATCCGGAGATGATGCGCCGTATGGACGATCTGCTGCAGGGCTTCGTCGCCCAGCACCGCATGAAGCTTCCGGGCGGCACCGCCTATATTCCTTGCTACGAAATCATCGCCTGATTTCCCACTCTCCCGCCGGGGCATCGCCTGACGCCTGCCCCCGGCGGGCTCTCTTCCTCTGACTTCCAGAACGCGCTAAAAACCTTTCTGTTACTAATCAATCACCTGAATTATTTCTACATAGCCAAACGTTTGCGTTGGTAAAAACTGCGACAATTATCACTGCAAAAAATGGTTTTAAGCGCAAAAACGTCGACTAGTTCTCTTTTTTACAGTAAATCCCTCGTTATTACGCCGCTCCGCTTTTATCTCATATGCTGCAAATGGTAGCCTTCGCGCCACAAATCGCTGGCTGATCACCAGAAACAGGCTGTTGGACTAAAAATACGCACATTGAAAGTGGATTATTGCATTTGAGATCGCGATCACTGATGCATAAACCATATAAATGTATCTTTCCGGCCCAATTATTACGGAGAAAATTTCTAAAAAAACCGTAATTAAACGAATTTCATGTTACGCAATTGTATTTATTCATTAGATTTTGTTGATTCCTCCAGGAGATACAGATGGAAACCACTCAAACCAGCACCATCGTTTCGGGCGAAACCCGCAGCGGATGGCGTAAAACCGACACCATGTGGATGCTGGGCCTGTACGGCACGGCGATTGGCGCAGGCGTCTTGTTCCTGCCGATCAACGCCGGCGTTGGCGGCATGATCCCCCTGATCATCATGGCGATTCTGGCCTTCCCGATGACTTTCTTCGCCCACCGCGGCATGACCCGCTTCGTGCTCTCCGGGAAAAACCCGGGCGAAGACATCACCGAAGTAGTGGAAGAACACTTCGGCGTAGGCGCAGGTAAGCTGATTACCCTGCTTTATTTCTTCGCTATCTACCCGATCCTGCTGGTTTATAGCGTGGCGATCACTAACACCGTCGAAACCTTCATGGCGCACCAGCTGCACATGACGCCGCCGCCGCGCGCCATTCTGTCGCTGATCCTGATTGTCGGAATGATGACCATTGTGCGTTTCGGCGAGCAGATGATTGTGAAAGCGATGAGCGTGCTGGTGTTCCCGTTCGTTATCGCGCTGATGGTGCTGGCTCTGTATCTGATCCCGCAGTGGAACGGCGCGGCGCTGGAGACGCTCTCCCTGAGCGGCGCTTCCGTTACCGGCAACGGCCTGCTGATGACCCTGTGGCTGGCGATCCCGGTGATGGTCTTCTCCTTCAACCACTCGCCGATCATCTCTTCCTTCGCGGTAGCCAAACGTGAAGAGTACGGCGAAGGCGCTGAGAAGAAATGCTCCAGTATCCTCGCTCGCGCCCACATCATGATGGTGCTGACCGTGATGTTCTTCGTCTTCAGCTGCGTTCTGAGCCTCTCTCCGGCAGACCTGGCGGCGGCGAAAGAGCAGAACATCTCGATTCTGTCTTACCTGGCGAACCACTTTAACGCGCCAATCATTGCCTGGATGGCGCCGATCATCGCGATGATCGCCATCACCAAATCCTTCCTTGGCCACTATCTGGGCGCTCGCGAAGGCTTTAACGGCATGGTGATTAAATCCCTGCGCAGTAAAGGCAAATCGATTGAAATCAACAAACTGAACAAGCTGACCGCGCTGTTCATGCTGATCACCACCTGGATTGTGGCAACCCTGAACCCGAGCATCCTCGGTATGATCGAGACCCTTGGCGGCCCGATTATCGCGATGATCCTGTTCCTGATGCCGATGTACGCGATTCAGAAAGTCCCGGCGATGCGTAAATACAGCGGCCATATCAGCAACGTCTTCGTGGTGATTATGGGCCTGATTGCCATCTCCGCGATCTTCTACTCTCTGTTCAGCTAATTCATTCAACGCCTCCCCCCGCGCCGCTTTACGGCGGCGCGCTTTCCGACAGCACGGGAATACATATGATCAGCGTATTCGATATCTTTAAAATCGGCATTGGCCCTTCCAGCTCCCATACCGTTGGACCGATGAAAGCGGGCAAACAATTCACTGACGACCTGATCGCGCGCGGCCTGCTGGCCGAGGTGAGCAAAGTCGTCGTCGACGTCTACGGCTCCCTCTCCCTGACCGGTAAAGGCCACCATACCGATATCGCGATTATCATGGGACTCGCCGGCAACCTGCCGGACACCGTCGACATCGACGCCATTCCGGGCTTTATTCAGGATGTTAATACCCATGGCCGCCTGATGCTGGCCAACGGTCAGCACGAAGTGGACTTCCCGGTGGATCAGTGCATGAATTTCCATGCCGACAACCTGTCGCTGCATGAGAACGGCATGCGTATCACCGCCCTGGCCGGCGACAAGGTGCTCTACAGCCAGACGTATTACTCTATCGGCGGCGGCTTTATCGTTGATGAGGAGCACTTCGGCCAGACTACCGAGGCGCCGGTTGCCGTTCCTTACCCTTACAAAAACGCCGCCGACCTGCAGCGTCACTGCCGTGAAACCGGGCTGTCGCTCTCCGGCCTGATGATGCAGAACGAACTGGCGCTGCACAGCAAAGAAGCCCTTGAGCAACACTTCGCCGCGGTGTGGGAAGTGATGAGCGCCGGTATCGAGCGCGGCATCACCACCGAAGGCGTCCTGCCGGGCAAACTGCGCGTCCCGCGCCGCGCCGCCGCGCTGCGCCGCATGCTGGTGAGCCAGGACACCACCAACAGCGATCCGATGGCGGTGGTCGACTGGATCAATATGTTCGCCCTGGCGGTGAACGAAGAGAACGCCGCCGGCGGCCGGGTGGTGACCGCGCCAACCAACGGCGCCTGCGGTATCGTGCCGGCGGTGCTGGCCTACTACGACAAGTTTATCCGCAAGGTGAACAGCAACTCCCTGGCCCGCTATATGCTGGTCGCCAGCGCAATTGGTTCGCTGTATAAGATGAACGCCTCCATCTCCGGCGCCGAAGTCGGCTGCCAGGGTGAAGTGGGGGTCGCCTGCTCGATGGCGGCGGCCGGTCTGGCGGAACTGCTGGGCGGCAGCCCGGGTCAGGTGTGCATCGCGGCAGAGATCGCTATGGAGCATAACCTCGGCCTGACCTGCGACCCGGTCGCCGGCCAGGTGCAGGTGCCGTGCATCGAACGCAACGCTATCGCTGCCGTGAAAGCGGTCAACGCCGCGCGAATGGCGCTGCGCCGGACCAGCGAGCCGCGCGTGTGTCTCGATAAAGTGATCGAGACCATGTACGAAACCGGCAAAGACATGAACGCCAAGTACCGGGAAACCTCCCGCGGTGGTCTGGCGATGAAGATTGTTGCCTGCGATTAACCTGCTGGCCCGCCACGCGTCGGCGTGTCGGGCCATCGTCCTGCATAACTCTTTTTGTTATATCAATAAAATTTTAGTTATTTAATGGTTATAAGCGCTGTTTGTTACCTTACGCAAAACCGCTAAGGAGAACAAACAATGTCCAACCGATTCCGCCCCGCCTGGCTGCTGGTCCTCGCCGCCCTCTCTACCTCCGCGCTGGCCAAAGCGCCGGAAACCGTCAACATCGGCTATCAAAAGGCGAATATCTTCGCGCTGCTGAAGTACCGCGGCACGCTGGATGAGAGCCTGAAAAAACAGGGCATTGCCGTACGCTGGGTCGAATTCCCCGCCGGGCCGCAAATGCTGGAGGGGCTGAACGTCGGTAGTATCGATCTGGCCGCGACCGGCGATGCGCCTCCGGCCTTTGCCCAGGCGGCGCAAGCCGATCTGGTCTACCTTGCCCACTCCCCCGCTAACCCGAAAACGGAAGCGATTGTGGTGCCTGAACAGTCGGCAATCCACAGCGTGGCCGACCTGAAGGGCAAGCGCGTGGGGTTGAACAAGGGGTCAGACGTCAACTACCTGCTGGTTGCCGCACTGGAAAAAGCGGGCCTCAGCTATAAAGACATCACCCCGGTCTATCTGCCGCCGGCGGACGCCCGCGCCGCTTTCCAGCGCGGGGCGATTGATGCGTGGGTGATCTGGGATCCGTTCCTCGCAGAAGTGGAAACCAACGCGAAAGCCCGACAGATCCGCAATGCCGAGGGGCTGGTGCCGCACTACACCTTCTATCTCGCCAGCCGCAAGTTTGCAGATACCTACCCGGAGACAGCAAAGCAGGTGGTGGATGAGCTGGGTAAACTCAGCGCGTGGGCGAACAGCCATCAGGACGAGGCCGCCGGGCTGCTGTCGACCTCAACCGGACTGGATAAAGCCATCTGGCTGAAGACCCTGGCCCGCCTGCCCTACGGTGCCGAACGCATGACCCCGGCGGTGTATAACGAACAGCAGGCGCTGGCGGATACCTTTACGCGCATCGGCCTGCTGCCGGTGAAAGTCGACGTGCGCAGCGCCACCTGGTCGCTGGATAAACCTTGATTTTCCTGACGACGGGAAGCTCTGCGCCTCCCGTCGCCGACAGGCTTACCCCGCCGTTTTCTCACCATTGCCTATCTGCCAGATAAAGGTGGGCGCTTCACCGTTCACCAGCCAGTTACCGATATTACGTGCCTTATAAATCACCGGATTATGCGAGGCAACCGTCCGCGCATTGCGCCAGTGGCGATCCAGCGCAAGGCGAGTTCGCGTATCCGACGCCCCGAGGGCATTAAACAGCTCCGTCGCCGCCCGCGGGATCCAGTCGCTGGCGATCACCTGCGCCTGCGCCGCTTCCACTTCCGCCAGCTGGTTACGCCGGGCAATCAATGCTTCGTCGTCGCTGACGTGCGCCACATAGGCCTGCTGCAGCGATTCCGCGGCCTGCAGGACCGCGGCCCGGGTCGCCCATGCCCAGCTGCTGATCTGCCCAACGACCTGCAGAACCTGGGCGTCATCGCGCGGCACGGCGGCGTTGCCGTGGCTGTACATCCGGGAGCGATGTTTGACGCCCTGCGCGGCATCCCGCTCAACCGCCAGGCCAATGCCCGCGAGGGTCGCCAGCAGCACATGCTGGTAGAAGGCGGTCTGATAGCGAAAGCGCTGGGCAAAATCATAGACATGTTCGGTTTCCACCCGAGCGCCGGTAAAGCGGGTGGTCCCGCTGCCGGTCAACCGCTGGCCAAAGCCATCCCAGTCATCTTCCCGCACCACGCCGGTCTGCTGGGTGCTGACCAGGGCTATCACATCGCTGGCGGTATCACTGCGCCGGGCAAACACATCGATCCAGTCGGCGTACAGCGCGCCGGTGCTGTAAAACTTCTCGCCGTCGAGTCGCCAGCCGCCCTCTGCCGGCGTCACTCTGGTGTTCACCTCTCCCAGCTTAACCGCGCCGATCTCCGTCCAGCCGCTGCCCACCAGCTCACCGTCGAGGAAGCGACGAAACCAGCGGTCGCGCCCGGCGGAATCCGGCTGATTCAGCTGATCTTCCACAAAGGCAAAGTGCGCGCGCAGGGCCTGCGGCAGGTTAGAGTCCGCTTGCGCCAGCTCGATCAGCAGCGCGCTGAGCTGCGGCAGCGAAGCGCCCCAGCCGCCCTTCTCGCGCGGGATACGCAGCGTGCCGAAGCCCGCTTCTTTCAGCCAGCGGATCGGCTCATCGGGCAGAATGCGCTGCTGTTCGCGCTCCGCAGCGCCCTGGGCGATACGGGTGAATATCGGGCGGAAGGCGGCCGCCAGCGCGTCATAATCGGTGCCAGTGGAGAGCAGGGTCATTGTCAGTTCCTTATTCATGAAGTGCGTCGATATCTTCTCGCGTCGGTTCATGACGGACCGCCAGCAGGAAGAAAATGGGAATAATGGCGGCAAGCGAGACCACCCAGAACATCTGCGTGCCGAGGGAGGCCTGCAGCAGCGGCAGAATAAACAACGCCAGCGCGCTGCCGATCCCGGAGAGTGCCCGGCTGAAACCGACCCCGGTGGCGCGAATGGCAGTAGGATAGGAGAGCGCCGGGTAGATCATCAGCTGCGCCCCCGGGCCAAACCCTTCGGCGAACAGCCACAGCCCCAGCATCGCGATAGCCAGCACGATGCCTGCCGTCGCGTGCGGTTGCCCCACCAGCGCCAGCACAATCAGCGCCACAAACTGCAGGGCGAAGCCGGCTATCGCCACATGACGCGAAGGATATTTCCACGCCAGATGCATACCGAGCAGCCCACCGGTAAAAGCAAACAGGGCGTTCAGCCCCAGCGATGCCGAAATAGTTTCGAAGACGCCAGCCCCGAGGAACTGGGCAAGAATTGACGGCAGGAAAAAGGCAATCGCCGTGTACTCGAAGGAGATACAGATATTCATCACCCCGGCGACGATAGTCCGCTCGCGGTAGGGTTTTTCGAACAGCACGCGGAAGCTCACTTTCGGCGCTGGCGCGGGCTTCGCCGCCGGGACCTCATGGGCATGGATCCCCCAGGAGTCGCGTAAAATACGCACTGCAGAGGTCAGATCGCCCTGGTTCGCCGCCCACAGCGGGGATTCATTCATAAATCGACTGCGGACGGCAATAATCAGCAGTGCCGGCACCGCGCCGAACAGCAGGGAGGCGCGCCACAGCCAGTCAAGATGCTCCTGCGGCAGCAGGAAATAGAGGCCGAAGATAATGAGAAAGCAGACGGTTGAGGCGGCGTACCACATCGGGCACCACGCCGCGAGGCGAGCCGCTTTGTTGCCTTTGCCGGCAAAGCGGGAAAACTCGGCCAGATAGGACATCGCTACCGGCAGGTCGATGCCAACGCCGATGCCCATCAGGAAGCGGGCGCCAATCAACACCCAGACGTTCGGCGCCAGCCCGGCGGCGATAGCCGAAATCACGAAAAAGAACATATCGGCCATAAAAACCGAATAGCGACCATATTTATCGGTCAGCCAGCCGCCGATAATATTGCCGACGATAGTCCCGACCATAATGGACGAAGTCACCAGGCCGGTCAGCAGCGGTGAGAGCTGAAATTCACGTACAACGTCATCAATACCGTAGGAGAGCGTGGTTAAGTCATATGCGTCGAGAAAAACGCCCCCCAGCGCGAGGAAGACAATCATCCGCGCATATTTCGCTTGTTCCATGCCGGAATTAATTAGCCGCGCCACATCCCCGACGCTACTGACCGGTACCGAAGCGATACCGGGATTATCCACTGGTAATGTACTCATTTTTTCACCTTATTATTTTGTGCAGGTCATCAGCGGTTATAGACCGCGCGCGACGAGAATCAAAACAACAAATCATTCTATAAAAATCAATAAAATCAATAAGTTAATAAATATCACCAGCACAAAAAGGACGCGCTTTCACGCATCCTCAAGGGAAATAAATAACAACGAAAATAGACGTCGTGCAGGACGCTTATTCCGCGGACACTGGAACTAATACGTCTTTTACCAGCGGGTCATCGGTGGTTTTTAACCACGTCTGGATCCGCGGATCAGAAAAAGCCTGTTTTAATTTGACGATATTTTCCTGCGATAAATACGGTGTACCAATCACTAATTGCGAAGCAAAGGTGCGCGGCGCCGGCGGGAATAATATGCCTTTCTCACGCGGCACTTTCCCGGCGTCAAATTGCGAGACATAGCCGATGGCGGCATCCACCGAATTTAACGCCCGCGGCATGGTCAGCAGATCCAGCTCTTTAAAGACAAACTGATGCGGGTTACCGACAATATTTTTCAGCTTCGCCGTGCGCGGCTCCACCGCCGGGTCGAGCGAGATCAACCCAATGCGCTGGAGCAGCCACAGGGCCTGCCCCTGATTGGCGCCATCGTCAGGCACGACAATGGTCGCGCCGTTGGGCAACGCCTGTACCGACGAGTAGCGGTCGGAATAGATGCCAAACGCCCACTGGAACACCGGCACCGTGGTCGACAGCGCAAAGCCGTTAGCGTCCACCACCTGTTTAAGCCACCACTGATGCTGATAGATCGTCCCGGCATACTGACCTTCCGCTACCGCGCGGTCAGCCTGGACCGGATCCTGCACCCCCACCGCCTCCAGTTTCAGACCGTAATCGGGCGCAATATGCTGATTAATATACTCAATGATCCGCTGCTCGCCGGCCATCGCCGGCTCGTAGTGAATTTTTAACGTGCTGCCGAAGACCACCTGCTGGCTTTGGGTATGTCCCCGCCACCACCAGAAGGCGATGGCGAGCAGGATAATCACCGCCAGCGCCGCCAGCCAGGGCCAGCGCCGCGCTTTACGTAACTCAAATTGCTCTGTTGTCATACAAGGTTCCCCTGCGTGTGGCGTAAACGGTTGACCAGACGGTCACCCAAAAATTGAATCAACTGGATCGTGGCGATCAGGGCAACGATCGTCGCGATCATGATGTGGTTGTCGAAGCGCTGATAGCCGTACACCACGGCCAGGTAGCCGATGCCGCCGGCGCCGATGGTCCCGGCGATAGCCGAATACTCGATCATCGAGACCAGGTTTAGCGTCACCGCCGCCACCAGCGCGGGCATGGCTTCACTGAGCTGCGCGCTGGCAATGATTTGCCAGCGCGACCCGCCGCAGACGACCCCCACCGCGGTGACCTCCGCCGGCAACTCGCGCAGCGCGTTCTCCACCAGACGGCCAAAGAACGGGACGCCGGCGGCGATCATCGGCACTACCGCGGCGGGGATGCCAATCGTGGTGCCGGTCAGCCAGTAAGTGAACGGGATAATGGCGGCCATCAGCACCAGAAACGGCAGCGAACGTCCCATATTGACCACCCAGTTCAGCAGCCGGTACAGCAGTGCGTGCGGAAATAAGCCCCGCGGCGAGGCGTTAAACAACACCACCCCCACCAGTCCTCCCAGCGTGACGACAAACAGCATCACAATGGCCACCATCAGCCAGGTTTCGCCATAGGCGGGGAGCAGCAGCGAAGGGATTTCGCCCCAGGGGGTATCCTGACTGATGACTGTCGGTTTCATACCGCCTCCCTGAGCAACGGCGCGCTGTCGAGGATCTCCGCCGTTATGCCGAGCTGCGCCAGCAGGCCCTGCAGTCGCGCGGGCGACAGGCGTTCGCCCTGAAAGCGCACTCCGGCCTGCAGGCGACCGGCCAGCCGACCATTAATCACCTCGACGTGACCGCCAAGGAGATCGATCTGCAGCCCCCACTGCTGGCTCAGGCGGCTGATCCAGTCGGTGGCCACCGGCACATCCCAGCGGTAGCTCAGACGCAGCAGCAGATCGCTGTGGGTAGCTGCCGCCGGCGTCAGCGGCAACAGCTGCTGGCCGAGCAGAGAATCGGGACGCGCCAGCAGATCTTCGATCCGCCCGTACTGGACGATCGTCCCGTCGCGGATCTCCGCCACCGCATCCGCCGCCGTGCGCACCGCGTCCATTTCATGGGTAATCAGGACGATCGCCAGCTGGTACTCATCACGCAGCCGCTTGAGCAGAGCCAGCACCGAGGCCGTGGCCTGAGGATCGAGGCCGGAGGTGGCTTCATCCGCCAGCAGAACGGACGGGCGCAGCGCCAGCGCGCGGGCAATGCAGATCCGCTGCCGCTGGCCGCCTGAGAGCTGGGCCG
>OHMA01000716.1_pt1 | contig 16942 bp, 11 predicted proteins | sample 1569171 | NCBI WGS metagenome assembly OHMA01 (sample SAMEA3879580, study PRJEB24766) | human gut metagenome | biome: human-associated habitat; feature: feces | place: USA | collected 1985/1987
GAAAAGATCACCGTGACCCAGCAGGAGGTGGACGCCGAGATCGCCCGCCTTTCCAAGCTGCACGACACCCCGGAAGAAGAGATCCGCAAGGTGCTCAGCCGGGACGCCATCGCCGCCGCCGTGACCAACCAGAAGGTGCAGCGTTTCCTGCTCGACCACGCCGCCCTTACCTCTGTTGTGGAAAAGGAGTAAGACCATGGGCTTTTTTACCAGAACTGCAATGGATGCCCTGATGAAGACCAGCCATCCCGAGATCAACCGCCGCCAGTGCTGGAATTTGCACCCCCACCGCAAGCCCTGCACGACCTGCAAGGACATCTGCCCCTACGGCGAGGAGATCTTCTCCCGCCCGAACCTCGTCAAGGACTGGGACCCCTGCACCGACTGCGGGCTGTGCGTTTCCGCCTGCCGCAGCGGCTGCATTGCACCTTCGCCGGAGCAGGTGCAGCGGGATACCGCCGCGGCGGACACCGACAACGATACCATCTGGATCGGCTGTGAGAAGTCAGCCCGCAAAAACTCCATGGTGCGCGCCTGCATCGCGTCCCTTTCCTGGGAGGCGCTGGCCTATCTGGCCCTGAACAAAAAGATCGTGCTGGACCTGACCCCCTGCGGGCAGTGCGAGAACGACCTGTGCGCCGAGCAGCTGCGCAAGGAGCTGACCCGCCTTGTGGACTTTTTCGGTCAGCCGATGTTCGAAGCGCGGTTCTCGCTGGCGTATGAGGAAAAGGAGTACCCCTACCATGTGCAGGAGCTGACCCGCCGCGAGATGCTGGAACAGGTGAGCCACGGCTCCAAGAGCGGCACCAAAAAGCTGCTGCAAATGCTGCCCGGTCTGCGCAGCGAGGAGGACAGCGGGGTGGACTTCCGCCTGCTGCTGCACCAGCGCACAAAGCAGCTGAAAGCCGCCATGGAAACGCCCCTGCAGTACGGCTACTATATGCCCAAATTCACCGACAACTGCTTTGGCTGCGGCCGGTGCGAGAAAGCCTGCCGCGCCAATGCCCTGAAGTTTGAGGAGATGCCCAATGGCCAGACCCGCATGGTGCTTACCCCGTGGAAGTGCAGCGAGTGCGGCGTGTGCATGAACGTGTGCTCCAACAAGGGCTTTGACGGCATGAAGCTGTACCAGCTGACCACCCTTGGCCCCGTGGTGCTGCACAAGTGCACCAAGACCCTGTGCAAGCAGTGCGGCAAGCCCATTGCCCCGGACAGCGCCGAGGGTCTGTGCTCGGTGTGCCGCATCAAGGCGCGCACCCTGAAACGGCAGGAGGAGGCGCGTCAGCGCGCCGAGCAGCTGAAGGCCGAGCGCGCCGCCAAGGCCGCCGAGGAGGCCGCCAAGGCAGCGGAAAACGCTGCCGGAACCGCTGCGGAAGCCACCCCGACCGTGGAGACTGCCGCAGCCCAGACCGCAGAGACCGCTGCCGCCCTGCCGGAGACCATCCCCGCCGGGCAGAGCGCTGCCCCTGCCAATGTAACTGCACCTGCTCTCGGAGAGCCGGTCTCCGAATGATGATAAAGAAAGGTCTGATCCTATGATGGAAGATGGCAAGGAGCCGGTCTACGCCTCCAAGGCAAAGCCATGGCTGAAATATTATGACGAAAAGTACATCCACCAATCCGTGCCGGAGTGCTCGGCCTTTGCGCTGGTCTGCCGCAACAACGAGCGGCACTTGGGCGATACCGCGCTGGAATACTACGGCCGCAAGTTCAGCTACGCCGACCTGATCGTGCAGATAAAAAAGACCGCCGCCGCCCTGCAGGCGCTGGGGGTGAAAAAGGGCGATATCATCACGGTGGTCAGCGTGATGACCCCGGAGGTGGTCTACACCTTCTACGCCGCCGACCTGCTGGGCGCTACCCTGAATCTGGTAGACCCCCGGTACAGCGCCGAGGGCATCCGGGAGTACATCGAGGAGGTGGAGTCCCGCCTGCTGATCTGCCTGAACGTGGTGTACCCCCGCTGCCATCAGGCCGCAAAGCGCACCAGCGTGGAGCGGGTGGTGGTGCTCAGCCCCGCCGACAGTCTGCCGCTGGCCAAAGCCGTGGGCTACAAGCTGACAGAGCCGGATAAAAACCGCTACGCCTCCAACGTGCTGCGCTGGAAGGCTTTTATCGCCGCAGGCAAAGGGCACAGCCCCGCCGCCGTGCCCTACGACCCCCAGCACACCTGCGTGGTGGTGCACACCGGCGGCACCACCGGCTCGCCCAAGGGCGTTATGCTGACCGACTACTGCTTCAACGCCCTTGCACAGGAGTTTGCCGCCCAGAGCCGTCTGTTCCGCCGCGGGCAGAAGCTGCTGAACGTCATGCCGCCCTTCATCGCCTACGGTTACAGCTGCGGCATCCATATGCCGCTGGTCATGGGGCTGCATATCATCATCATCCCCAATCTGGACCCGGATAAGCTGGGCGCACTGGTGTGGAAGTACAAGCCCGCGCATATGTTCGGCGTGCCCACCCACTACCAGCAGCTTGCCGCCGACCCGCTGCTGAAAAACAAAGACCTCTCCTTCATCCGCAACTACGCCGCCGGAGGCGATTCCCTCTCGCTGGGCGCGGAACAGACGGTGAACCGGTTCCTCAAAGCCCACGGGGTGGAGTACCCGCTGGCAAAGGGCTACGGCATGACCGAGGTATCCTCGGCTGCCACCATCGCCGCCGGCAACGTGACAAAGCCCGGCAGCGTGGGCATCCCCATGGTCAACACGGTGGTCTCCATCTTCGAGCCGGGCACCGAGACCGAGCTGCCCATCGGTCAGCGCGGCGAGATCTGCATCTGCACCCCCACCGCCATGAAGGGCTACTACAACAAGCCCGAGGAGACCGCCTATCTGCTGCGCCGCCACGCGGACGGCCAGCTGTGGGCGCACACCGGCGATATCGGCTCCATGGACGAGGACGGCTTTGTGTATCTGGACGCCCGCATCAAGCGCATCATCATCCGGCACGACGGCTTCAAAGTGTTCCCCTCCATGATCGAAAACGTCATCAGCCGCCACCCCGCCGTGCACCAGTGCTGCGTGGTGGGCCGCGCCGATACCGACCACACCCAGGGACGGCTGCCCTTTGTCTTTGTGGTGCTGGAGCCTGCCGCCACCGGCAAAAAGCGCCAGATCCTGCGGGAGCTGCGCCAGCTGTGCCTGGAGGAGCTGCCGGAGTATGTGCAGCCCGCCGCCTCGGCCTATAAGATCATCCCCGAAATGCCCCTGACCCCCGCCGGTAAGGCCGACTACCGTAAGCTGGAAGAAGAGGTGGGGTAAACCCGTCTGCCTTTAAGAAAGAAGGAATCATCCATGAACCATCCCCGTTTTACTGCATGGCTGTGCAGCGCCGCTGCGCTGGTGCTGCTGGCTGTGCCTGCCTTTGCCCAGCAGCCCGACGCCCTGCCGCCGGAACAGACCGTCCCCGCCGCGCAGGAGCAGCCCGCAGAAGAAGCTGCCCCGGACGCGGAAGCCCCCACTGCGGAAGCCCCCGCCGCCGATCCTCAGCGCACCTATGTGGCGCTGGGCGACAGCATCGTTTCCGGCGTGGGTCTGCCGGATTTCAAGTACACCGAAGCCGCCATCGGCATAGACGCGGCCCCAAACTTCGAGGGCTACCCGGAGCAGTGCTATGTTTCGCTGGTGGGCAAAGGCCTTGGGCTGGACCGTCAGCACGCCATCAACCTTGGCCTGCCCGGCCTGACCACCGGCGACCTTGCGGATATGCTGCACACCGGCGCAATGCCCCAGATGAACCAGCAGGCGGGCACCTACTACGTCTACCCCCAGATGCTGGACTACCTCAAGCGCGCGGATGTCATCAGCGTGCAGATCGGCTCCAACGATGCGCTGGTGCCCGCCCTTGTGGCGCTGGGCAACGCCACCAACTGGAAGAGCGAGCAGCTGGTAGCCACCATGGTCAGCGGCGTGCTGCGCGAGCCCAGCTTTGAGAACCTGCAGCGGCTGAACAGCGACCTTTCCCGTCTGCGGCTGACAAGGGAAGAAAAACAGGCCACCACCCAGCTGCTGCTGGGCGGCGGTACGGACGCCATCTGCGAGCAGGCGTATCAGGAAGCCGCCGTGCATATGCCGCAGGTCGTAGCGGAGCTGCGGGCGCTGAACCCGGACGCGCAGATCATCCTTTTGGGCTACACCAACCCTGTGCCCCTGCTGCCGGAGTGGACACAGCTGTTCCGGCGGCTGAATGCCCTTAGCAAGAGCCTTGCCGCCCAGAACGAGAATGTGACCTATGTGCCCATTCCCTTTGCCATGACCGCCACCGATGCCCACCCCACCGTGAGCGGGCATAAGTACATCGCCAACCGCATCCTGCGGGCGATCAAAAAATAAACACAACGCACCATGCCGGGCAGCCTGCAAGCTGTCCGGCATTTGTTGTCTCCCCCAAAAATCGCACGTTTTCGGTGGATTACGCGGGGTGAAATACTTCGCCGGTTTTTGGCAGAGTTTTCCCGCGCGGCGGGCGCTGCCATGCGCTGCTGCGTTTATTTTTGTTTTGCGGCGGCTGCGCTTGCATTTACAATGTGTATATCCAGCGTGCAATAATACCCTCTGGCCCTCAAAAAGTACACACTGGTTTTTCCGCGTCCATCGCCTTAGGATAAGGGTAGATACTTTATGTCCAAAGGAGGTTTTTTACATGGACGCAAACAAGTACCGTACCGCCTACGACAAGGCGCAGGCCGTCCAGCACGAGGTGTGGACGGAGCTGTGCCAGCATCTGGAGCACGCGCCGGACGCCCAATTGCTCAGCGATTACACCGCCACACTGGTGTATACGCTGGACAAAGACCGCCGCGAGGAAGCCCTGCGGCTGCTGCGGGGGCAGCTGTACAGCCGTCAGCTGCGGGACACCGGCCGGGTGGAGAGCTGGTTCACCGACTGCGGGGCGCGCATGGGGCAGGATATCGAGGGCTTTGTGGCAAACGCCCGCCAGCAGTATGTGCAGGCAGGCCTTGCCGAGGAGCAGCGCGCCGAGGCCGAAGCCAAACAGAAGGCCGGGCGCGGGCGGTTCCGCATCCGTCCCGCCAGCGCCTTTGCGCCGGAGCGCGCCGCCTATCTGGTGCAGCCCTACCTACCCCGGGGCATGGTAAGCATTCTGGGCGGCGTGTCCGCTGCGGGCAAGACCAGCCTTGCGCTGGACGTGTGCGCCCGGCTTACCCGGGGCGCAGCCTTTGCGCCGGACACCCCGCCGCAGCCCCCCGCCACCGTGCTCTACCTTACCGCCGAGAACGACCCCAACAAGGTGCTGCGTCCCCGCGCCGAGGCCATGGGGGCAGACCTTGACCGGCTGTATTTTCAGGACGGTGCCAGTTACAGCATGGGCGACGAGGAGCTTGCCGCCCTGTGCCGGGTGTACCGCCCGGCGCTGCTGGTGTTCGACCCCATCCAGAGCTATCTGGGGCAGGGGGTGCAGATGAACCGCGCCGAGCAGGTGCGCCCCTTGCTGGACCATCTGGGTGCCCTTGCCAAGGAGCTGGACATGGCGGTGCTGCTCATCAGCCACATGAGCAAGCCCGGCCCCGGGGTGTGCAGCGCGCTGGACCGTCTGCTTGGCTCCAGCGATTTCCGCAACGCCGCCCGCAGCATCCTCATCGCCGGGCGGGACCCGGAGCACCCGGAGGTGCGGGTGGTGGCCCACGCCAAAAACAGCCTTGGTCAGCCCGGCGAAAGCCAGCGCTACCGCATCTGTCCGCAGGGCACGGTGGCCTACGACGGCCCCTGCACCCTTACCGCCGACGCCATCATCCGGGAGGCGGGCACCCCCGCCACCGGCAACGGCCGCCCCTCTGCCGCCCTTGCCAACGCCATCGAGGCGCTGGAAAAGCAGCTGTCCTTTGTGGGCTGGGTAGAGGCGGGCGAGGTGTACCGCCTGTGCGCCGAGCGGGATATCTCGGACAGTACCATCCGCAGGGCACGCATCGCGCTGGATTTGAAGGTACTGCGTATCGGGAAACAGCCTGATCAAAAAACTTACTGGTACAGATCAGAGCTGGAAGAAGCTGCCGTCTGTGCCGATATCCTGAACATGAACCATCAGCTGAAGCTCTCCGGCTGAACAGCGAGTTGGTGGCTCTTCAAAACTTGAAGAGTCATAACTCTATTACTACTTTGGATTTTTGAAGAGTGACGAAAAAGAAACGCATCTATGTTCAAAAGCTCACTCTTCAAGATGAAGAGTCATGACCTGAAAACGCAGTTTTCTTTGCTTTTTGTTCATGACTCTTCAAAACCCCTGTGGGTCATAGGGAACTTTTGAAGAGTCACCCCTGCCGGGGCGGGACGATTTAGAATGCGCTCCGCGTTCGCTCTGCGCATAATTAGCGGAATTAGTTTTTTACTCGAGATTCAGAAAAGCCTGCGGGCTTTTCTGAATCTCCTTTTCACCAGTGGGGTCGTAACGGTCAACTGCATTTGCAATTCAGACCACCATTTAACCATTGCAGCCCTCCCCGTGAAAATGGGATAGCGGAGCGCATTTCCAATCGTTCGTACTGCACAAAAAACCGGGCAGCCCGCAGACTGCCCGGTTTTTGCTATACAGTTGACCTGCCCTGATAGGGCTTTCTTTTACAGAATGGTGATGCGGCCTGCGCCGTAGGGCTGCTCGTAGTTGAGCAGGTAGCCGGGGTATGCGGCCAGCGGGCTGTTGGCGCTGGACAGGTGCGGCAGACCCGCAGCATCTGCGCCGTCAAAGGTCATGGCGTAGGTAGACATCACCAGATAATCCTCGGACACATAGTCCTTGATCAGTTCTGCGCCGTCAAACATGGCAAAGCCATCGCCCAGATTGCGCAGGGTGTAGTTCATGCCGGCCAGTGCGTAAGTAGCGCCCGGGTCCAGCGGCAGATAGCTGCCGGAAGCCTTATCGTAGATCTTCACGTTCTGCACGCGCGGGGTGCCGGTGGCGCTGCCGATCCAGACGTTCTTCTCGTCGGTCTGCACCGTGTTGGGGATATCGGTGTGGATCTCGTAGGTAGCACCGGCCACCTGCAGGAAGCCGCCGTTCTCCTTGCCGTCCTTGCCTGCAAAGCGGGCTGCAAACTCCAAAGCGTCCTGGATCTGCTTGCCGGTGACCGACATCAGGCAGGCCACGTTGCCAAAGGGGCTGACCTGCTTGCAGGTCTTGAAGGTCCACTTGCCGGCGTCCACATCGGTGCGGATGCCGCCGCCGTTCATCATAGCGATGTCGCAGTCCAGCTGCTCGACCTCATTGAAGTAAGTATAGATGCCGTCGGCCACGAAGTCGCCGAGGTTGGTCTCGCCCATACGGATGCGGCGCTTGCCGGTAGCGGGGTCGTTGATGTAGAATTTGATGTCAGTGGTCGCGATCTGCTCGCCCAGCATAGCGTCCACGTCGTTGATCCAGGCTTCTGCGGTAGCGGCCACAGCGGCGTCGGAGACATCAGCGGTGGAGACGAGCTCGGTGGTGATCGCGCCGTCCTCGGCGATGGTCATCTTACCGACGTTTGCCAGATAAGAGCCGGTCTGGGTCAGGGTGACAGCCTTGCCGGAAGCATCCTGCACCTGCTTGTTCTCCATTACGGTATGGGAGTGGCCGTCGATAAAGGCGTCAAAGCCGCTGGTGTGGGCAATGACTTCCTCACTGGTCCACGGAGAGGAAGAGGGGTCTACGCCCAGATGGCCCAGACCGATGACCACATCTGCCAGAAGCTTTGCCTTATCAATGGCCTTCTGCACGGCGTCATAGAGCTTTTTGCCGTCCTCGCCGCCCTGAATATCGTAGATGTACTTGCGCTGTGCCTTATCCATAAAGTAGGCCGGGGTGGACTTGGTAAAGGTCTCGGGGGTGGTCACGCCCACAAAGGCGATGCGTCTGCCGCCGCGCACGAACACCTTGACGGAGGGCAGCACACGCAGCGTAGTGCGCAGGTCTACCCAGTTACAGGACAGGTACGGGAAATCGGCTTCCTTCATGAAGGCCTTGGCACGGTCCATGCCGTAGTCAAACTCGTGGTTGCCGGGGGTGGCGACATCGTAACCGGCAGCGTTCATCAGCTTGATGATGGAAGCACCCTCGTCCATGGAGCCGTAGGCGGTGCCCTGCACATGGTCGCCTGCATCCACCAGCAGCACATCCTTGCCGGCGTTCTGATAGCTCTGCTTCAGGTCGGCAATGGCAGCGTAGGTCAGCTTGGGGCTCTGCTTGTCGATGTAGGTATGGACATCGTTGGTGTACAGGATGGTAACGTCAGACTTGTCACCATACCAGCAGGCCGATGCGGCAGGCGCACCGATGGCCATGGATGCAGCGGCAGCGGTCACACCAGCAGCCTTTAAAAAGCTGCGACGGGAAATAAGTTGTTTCACAGGAAAACGACCTCCTTTTATCTTTGGCGTATCGCATTTGAGGCAGGCTCTTCCCTCCTGCCCTTTCAATAGCTCTAGCATAGCACAGAACGCCGCCGCAGACAAGCCAAAATCATTCTTTTGGCACAAATTATTTTCACGTTCCGCTTTATTTTAACATATATTGTACCATTTTTACACAAATCCCATGCAAAAAAGACCTTCCCGTGCCCTGTCGCAGAGCAGCGGAGAGGTCTTTTTTAGGGGGGTGTTGACCCGTTGCCGGATCTATCGGAGGAGAGGGAAATATCAGATAGCGTTATACTCCTTGAGGAACTTCTCAAGGTCGGTGCCCTCGATCTTCTTCAAAGCTTCCTTCAGAGCCAGACGCGGGATCAGCGGCAGATCCATGTCGGTGATCTTCTTGCCGTCGCGCAGCTTCACGGTGGCATCGATCAGAGCGCGCACATCGTAGGTGCTGCCCCAGACCTCGGGCACGCCGCGGTCGATGTTCAGCAGGGTGTACACAGCCTCCATACCGGTGCGCATGGAGTACTCGGTGGTAAAGATGGTATCGCGGGCGGTCTCGGCAAACTGACCGAGGAAGGCAAAGTTCACAGCACCCTCGGGCACAACATCGGGACGGTCGCCCATGGCACGGGGCATGAAGAAGGCGTCGATATAGGGCATCATCACAGGCACGGTGTTGGCGCTGTGCTCTGCCAGTTCCGCGATCTGATCCTCCGGCACGCCGATGTGGTACAGCCACTCCATGCAGATCTCGCGGCCTGTGCAGTCGCGCATGGGCTTCTTGACGTAATCGCCGGGCTTATCGCTGAACAGGCCGTACACCCAGACGCACAGCTGATTCTTGGGCTGATCCTTGAACTGCTGCTGACGGTTCAGCGTCCAGCTGAGCAGCCAGCTGGAGTCCTTGACGGTGACGATGCCGCCGGTGACGGTATGGCCGCTGAAGGGGTCGCGCTTGCAGATCTTGCGGATATACTGAGGGATTTTGTCGTCCAGCGTGGTGATGGTGGCGCTCTCCCAGTTGCTCAGTTCCGGCTCGGAGCAGAACTTTTCCGGGTGACCGAAGGAGGGGTCCTGTGCGGCGATCTTCTTCCACAGATCCCAGCCGTTGCCGGGCTGGATGGTGGGGTCAAAGCCGGTGGCCTTATCCTGTGCACCCACGGTGCAGCTTTCCACGCAGCCGCCGTTGGTGATGAACAGCAGATCGTTCTCGGTCAGGTCGATGTTAGAAGTCTCGCCCTCGTGCTCCACGGTGACAGAGCTTGCCAGCTTGCGGCCCTTCTGGATATCAAACTTCACATCCGTGACCTTGGTGTTGTAGTGGAACTGCACGCCAAAGCCTTCCAGATAGCGCACCATGGGCAGGATGATGGATTCGTACTGATTATAGCGGGTAAAGCGCAGGGCGGTAAAGTCCGGCAGACCGCCGATGTGGTGGATATAGCGCTTGAGGTACAGCTTCATCTCCAGAGCGCTGTGCCAGTTCTCGAAGGCGAACATGGTGCGCCAGTACATCCAGAAGTTGGAGTTGAGCACCTCGTCATCGAAGAAATCGGTGATCTTTTTATCCTGCAGCTGCTCGTCCGGGGTAAAGAACAGCTTCATGATCTCCATGGCACCCTTATCGGACAGGCCGAATTTGCCATCGGTGTGAGCATCCTCGCCGCGGTTGACGGTGGCACGGCACAAGGAAAAGTTGGGATCCTCCTTGTTCAGCCAGTAGTACTCGTCCAGCACACTGGCACCCTCGGTCTCCAGAGACGGGATGGAGTGCAGCAGATCCCACATAACTTCGAAGTGGTTATCCATCTCGCGGCCGCCGCGCATCACATAGCCGATATCGTACTTGTAGCCATCGCAGGCGCCGCCGGCCAGTGCGTTCTTTTCAAACACATGGACGTGCTCGCCCTTCATCTGGCCATCGCGCACCAGATAGCAGGCAGCGGTCAGCGCAGCCAGACCGGAGCCGATGATATAAGCGGATTTATGATCCACGCCCTCCGGCTTTTTGGGGTGTGCAAAAGCTTCATAATTGCCACTGGAATAGTACATAAAAAAGCCTCCCTGCTTCAAAAATATCTTTTCACAGCCTTCATCGTGCTGTTCTCTATGGCAACAGTATACCCCGCAAAGTGAACTTGAACAACAAACAAACTTTGCCCTGTGTATAGATTTTTTACATCCTCCTTCATTTGCTGGAATTGCGTACAAATTGTGACATAAAAGCGATATGCAAAATCTTTCAGCTTAGTCGTTGCCTTGCTCTTGCCATTTTCAGCGGGCTCGCCCTCTCAGTCATCGCTGCGCGATGCCAGATTCCCCCTTTTGTCGCTGCGCGACATCTTCCCCCGGCCGGGGGAAGTCGGCCCTCAAAGTGGGAGCCCTTGGCAGTCCACGCAAAGTTCATCTCTTTGCCAAGGCCTCTCCCTTTGGGAGAGGTGGATTTGCGAAGCAAAGACGGAGAGGGCGAGGATGCTCCCCATGTACAACAAAAGAGAGCCGCCGCACAAAAGTCTGTGCAGCGGCTCTCCGGTGAGTTTAGTTCATCTCTTCCAGAGCCTTTTTCAGGTTCTTGGCGATCTGGTCCGGGCAGCTGGTGCTGCGGAAGCCGCACAGCGTGCCATCCAGACGGGCAATGGCGTCCTCTGCCTTCATGCCGGTGAGCAGCTGGCAGATGCCTTTCAGGTTGCCGTTGCAGCCGCCGATGACCTCGATGGATGCAATGGTGTGGTCATCGTTCAGCACAAAGTTGGTCTGCTTGGAGCAGGTGCCCTTGTTCGGGAAGGAAAATTCCTTGCTCATGGTCTTTACGTCCTCTCTCTTTTACGTTTTTCGGCGATGGCGCGCAGCTGCGCTGCGGCTTCGTCCGGTGCGGTACAGGTACCGATGGGGTGGGGGTGCTTGTGGTTGCGGCCATGGAAGTCCGTGCCCGCAGTGGCAACAAGGCCGTACTGCTTGCACAGGGCAAGGCACTCGGCGCTGTCCTCCGGGCTGTTGCTGGGGTGGTCCACCTCGATACCATCGATGGCGCCTTCTGCCGCAAGTTCGCGCACCAGCGGCATGCTCTTGTAGACGGTGGGATGCGCAAACACCACTGCACCACCGCTGGCCTTGGCCGTGGCCAGCACTTCCCGCACCGGCAGATACTCCGGCGAGTGCAGCACGATGCCCCGGGGGTTCCACCCGAACAGCTTGTGGTAGGTCTCGCCGTAGATGCTGCCATCGGTCAGGCCCAGCAGTTCCAGCGCCTGCATCAGCCCGCTTTTGAACAGCACTCCGCTGGCCTTGGTGGTCTCCCACGCAAGGTCGGTGGTAAACTGCGGGTACAGCTGCTCCAGCTCCTTTGCGCTCTGCAAAGCGCAGGCGTTGCGGCGCTCCTTCATGATGGCGCAGTGCTCCCGCAGCGCCGGGCAGTCCACGTCCGGGTAGTAGCACAGCAGGTGCACCCGGTGCTGGCGTTCAAAGTCGTAGCCGGTCAGCTCCACGGCGGGGATCAGCTCTACCCCGTCCTGCCCGGTGTGGGCATAGGCGTACTGGGCGCTGAGCAGGGTGTCGTGGTCCGAAAGGGCGATGGCGTGCAGCCCGGTGCGGGCGGCGATGGGTGCCAGCCGCTCAATGGGCACAGCACCGTCGGAGCAGGTGGAATGGATATGCAGGTCACAGGACATAGCGGGTTACTTCCTTAGTGCTTATAGAAATTGATCAGGCAACCGTCAGCCAGGATCTGGCGCTCGTCGGTGGTGAGCGGAGCCATGTACAGCTCAAACTCCTTGACGGTATCGCCCAGAACATAGGCCTTGATGCTCTGCAGGTCGCCCTTGAGTGCTTCCCGCACATTGGGGATGAGCACATAATCCCCCAGACCAAAGGGGGTGGCACCTGCCAGCTGCAGGGGCAGCATGCCCCAGTTGATCAGGTTGGAGCGGTAACGCTTGGTGGCGTACTCGGTTACGATATTGGCACCGGCACCCAGCACACGCTGGCAGCTGGCGGCCTGCTCACGGGCAGAGCCATCGCCGGGCTTGACCGCAAAGATGGTAGAGGCGATCTGGATATCGTTCCAGCTCAGCTTCTCGCAGCCGGGCACGGCGTTCACCTTTGCCAGCAGAGCAGCGTCCCCTGCACCGGCGCGGCGGGCAGCTTCCTCGGCCTGCACGGCCTTGGCGCGACTCACATACTCCGGGTCCTTGCGGCTGAGGGTGAACTCAGCCAGACCCAGCGGATTGGAACGGTAAGAGGACGTCTCGCCGGAGGGAATCAGCTCATCGGTGGTGGTGACGGGGTCGGTGATATAAGAAGCCACCTTCAGCAGCAGATTGTCGCCCAGCGGTGCGATCTCCGGCCAGTCCTTGATGTTGGGGCCAAATTTGAGCAGGGCATCGTAATCGCCCTTGCCAAAGCCCTGATAGACGCGGGTGTCGTAGCTGGAAGCATCGTACTGGTATTCCGGCACGGTGGGATCGTAATCAATGTCGGTGGCGGGGGTCAGGATGCCGCCGTTTGCGGTGGTGGCTGCAATGCTGCGGGCATCCATCAGTGCCACACCGGACAGCTGACCGCTGCCGGGCTTGGAGCCCTCGCGGCTGGGGAAGTTGCGGGTGGTGTGACGGATGGACAGTGCGCCGTTGGCGGGCACATCGCCCGCGCCGAAGCAGGGGCCGCAGAAGGCGGTGCGGATGGTGGCGCCGCTGGCCATCAGTTCGCCGATGACGCCGGTGCGCACCAGCTCCATCATGATGGGCTGGCTGCCGGGGTAAACGCTCAGGGCGTAGTCGCCGCAGCCGCCGGTGTGACCCTTGAGGATGGAAGCAGCCTCGTAGATGCTGTCGTACAGACCACCTGCACAGCCTGCAATAACGCCCTGATCCACACGCAGCTTACCGTTTTCGATCTTGCTGCACAGATCCAGCTGCACGTCCTTGCGGCCGATCAGCTTCTGCACATCCTGTTCGCAGGCGTGGAGGATGTCCTCTAGGTTTGCGTTCAGCTCCTCAATGGTAAAGGCATTGGAGGGGTGCATGGGCAGGGCGATCATGGGACGGATGGCAGAAAGATCCACCTCCACCACGCCGTCGTAGTAGGCAAGGTCTGCCGGTGCCAGCTTTTTATAGTCTGCTGCACGGCCGTGCACCGCCAGAAAACGCTGGGTGACATCGTCGGTCTCCCAGATGGAGGACAGGCAGGTAGTCTCGGTGGTCATGGCATCAATGGCGTTGCGGGTATCCTGCCGCAGGGAAGCAATGCCGGGGCCCACGAACTCCATGACCTTGTTTTTGACGTAGCCGCTCTTGAACAGCTTGCCCACAAGGGCAATGGCTACATCGTGGGGGCCGCAGCCCGCCGGCAGACTGCCGGTCAGGTAGATGGCCACCACACCCGGGCGGGCAACATCATAGGTGCGGCCCAGCAGCTGCTTTGCCAGCTCGCCGCCGCCCTCGCCGATAGCCATGGTGCCCAGTGCGCCGTAGCGTGTGTGGGAGTCCGAGCCAAGGATCATTTTGCCGCAGCCGGCAAACTTTTCACGCATGTACTGGTGGATGACAGCCAGATGCGGGGGCACAAAGATGCCGCCGTACTTTTTGGCAGCCGACAGGCCGAAGCGGTGGTCATCCTCGTTGATGGTGCCGCCCACAGCGCACAGGCTGTTGTGGCAGTTGGTAAGCACATAAGGAATGGGGAACTTTTCCAGCCCGGAAGCACGGGCGGTCTGGATGATGCCCACAAAGGTGATGTCATGGCTTGCCATGGCATCAAACTTGATCTTCAGGTTCTCGGCATCGCCGCTGGTGTTGTGTGCCTGCATAATATTGTAGGCCATGGTACCGGTCTTAGCCGCGGCAACGGCAGCGGCATCAAAGCCCTTTGCTGCCAGTGCTGCGGGTGCATTGCCATCTGCGGGCACCCACTCTCCGCGCGCATAGTACGCACCGCCGGTGCTGCATTTGATCATATCCAACATCTCGATTCGCCTCTCTTTTTGTATTTTCCCGCCCGCCGCAATTGCGGGCATTGCCCCGGCAGTGCGGCTATTCATCCCGAAAACAGCCGTCCCCTTAGCCTTCACCCCTTGGGGGAAGGTGGCGCACAGCACCGGATGAGGGGTATTTCTTGGCAACAGCACCCTCATCAGTCGCCTGCGGCGACAGCTTTTCAAAGACTTATAACCCCTGCCCTGTTACGGCAAAAGCCGTATTTAATTTTTATTATAGCATGAAAGGGCGAAAAGAAAAAGCATTTTTTATGAACCCTTACTGCACCTTTGCGGCGGCTTCCTGCTGCTTTTCCTTTTGCAGTCTGCGGAACACCACAAAATAGGCCGGGATCAGGAAGAAGCAGGCAAAGAGCCATGCCACCGGGCTTGCGATGCAGGCGGCAAAGTAGCCCCACAGCGGCACGAACCAGAAGCCCACCATGGCGCGGGCGATCATCTCAGCCACACCGGCAAACATGGCAAGGCCGGAGTGCCCCAGACCCTGAATGGTGTAGCGGTAGATGATAAGCACTGCCAGCGGGATGTAGAACACGCTGTTCCAGAATATGAAGTCCTGCGCATTGGCCATAATGGCGGTCTCGCCTGCGTCCAAAAACAGGCCGATCAGGGGCTTGTCCAGCACGCGCAGGATGAGGAAAGAGGCCACGCTGTACACGCAGCCGATGCCCAGTGCGGTGTTCACGCCGCGGTTCACGCGGCCCAGATCCTTCGCGCCCATATTCTGGCTGGTGTAGGTGGTCATGGCGGTGCCGATGCTCTCCAGCGGCACGCTGAGGAACTGCGCAGCCTTGCCGCCGGCGGTCTGCGCGGCTACGATATCGCTGCCCAGACCGTTCACCGCGCCCTGCAGCACCACGCTGCCGATGGCAGTAATACTGCACTGCAGACCCATGGGGAGGCCCATGGCGCAAAGCTTTGCGCAGTGCGGAGCGCTGATGCGCCCTTCTTCCTTATTCCAGCGCAGTTCCGGGTAGTGGCGCATGATGTAAATAAGGCTGCCGATGCCTGCCACAGCCTGACTGAACACGGTGGCAAAAGCCGCGCCGAACACGCCCATGTTGAACAGGATGATGCAGGCAAGGTCCAGCCCGATGTTCAGCACGCTGGCCACCAGCAGGAAATACAGCGGGCGCTTGCTGTCGCCCAGTGCACGCATCAGGGCGCTGGTCACATTATAAAGCAGCGTGAAGGGGATGCCTGCAAAAATGGTGCGGATATAGATATCCGCAAGGTCGATGATATCGGCCGGGGTGTTCGTCCACACCAGCACCAGATGGGTCATTGCCACCGTAACGATGGTAAGCACCGTGGCAAAGGCGATGGACAGCCACACGGTATTGGCGGTGTAGCGGCGCATCTCGTGGTGGTCGTGGGCACCGAAGGTCCATGAGATGGGGATGGAAAAGCCGCAGGCAATGCCGTTGACAAAGCCCAGCACCAGATAGTTCAAACCGCCCACGCTGCCTACCGCCGCCAGCGCTTCCACGCCCACGAACCGCCCGACGATGATGGTATCGGCCAGATTGTAGAACTGTTGGAACAGGCTGCCCAGCATCAGCGGCACAGCAAAGGCAAGCAGCAGCTTCAGCGGACTGCCCTGCGTCATATCTTTGGTCATGGAAATATACCTCCTGCCCACACAAAAAAGATGGATGTTCGCATTTTTGCCGTGAAAAACGCCCTGCCGGAAAAGCGGCAGGACGTTGTAAGGATTCATGAGTGGTATTATAGCGGAGCAGCGCCGGTTTTACAAGACTTGGTTTGCATCAACATTTCCATTTTTTTGCCCAAAGAATTGGTGATTTTGCTCATTCCGCGTAGTGTGCCAGAAACTGTTTGGTGCGCTGTTCGCGCGGGTGGTCGATCAGCTGCTTTGCAGGACCTTCTTCCACCACCACACCGCCGTCCATAAACAGGATGCGGTCGGCCACATCCCGGGCAAAGTGCATCTCGTGGGTCACGATGATCATGGTGGTCTTGCGGTCGGCCAGCTCCCGCAGCACCCGCAGCACCTCGCCGGTCAGCTCCGGGTCAAGGGCGCTGGTGGGCTCGTCAAAGCAGAGGATGTCCGGGTGCAGCGCCAGCGCACGGGCAATGGCCACCCGCTGCTGCTCGCCGCCGGAAAGCTCGCTGGGGAAATTCTCCGCCTTCTTTTCCAGACCCACCAGCTGCAAAACGTATGTAATGCGCTGTTTGATCTCTTTTTTCGGCATTCCCACAGCCCGCATGACAAATTCCAGATTTTCATAGACCGTTTTTTTCTCGATCAGGCGGAAATCCTGGAAAATAACCCCCAGCGTCCGGCGCATCATGGGAACCTGCCGTTCCGCAATGTTGCTGACGGAAAAGCCGTTGATCATGATACGGCCCGCCGTGGGGACCTCCTCCCCGGTGAGCATTTTGATAATGGTAGATTTTCCGGACCCGGAGGGGCCCACTAAAAACACAAACTCGCCGTCCTCAATGGCGGCGCTGATACCCCGGATGGCACGGGTCCCGTTGGGATATTCCATTTCCACGTCTTTCAGGCGGATCATCAAGCAGTCTCCTTATTCATTGTCCAATCGGCCTGTCCCCATGGGATCAGGTCGACATAATACTACAT
>OHMA01000750.1_pt1 | contig 16143 bp, 19 predicted proteins | sample 1569171 | NCBI WGS metagenome assembly OHMA01 (sample SAMEA3879580, study PRJEB24766) | human gut metagenome | biome: human-associated habitat; feature: feces | place: USA | collected 1985/1987
ATATATTTTTTATTTGAGGTATTATTATGTCAATTTTTGCATCGGCTTTTACGCCTATTTCTGTCTCTTCGGCTAAGGAGAACATTGCTTCAGCTGAAAAATTTATTTTGTTTATTGGACGTCCTTCATGCCCGTATTGTCAGCTTTTTGAGCCTAAATTATCAAATGTTGCACGTAAGTCTGAATTTAATATTTTTTATATTAATAGTGAAAATACTGATGAACTGGGAGAGATTCAGGCTTTACGTAAACGCTATGGTATTGCGACTGTACCTGCATTGTTTGTCTCAGAAAAAGGAGCTGCGAAGGTTGTTTGTGACTCTTCGCTCTCTGAGGAAGACATTTTAGATTTTATCTCTTAAGTTATTTATTTAGAGGTTCTTATGTTTGTTTGTAAACACGAGGGCCAGTATTATGAAACAGATCGAATAGGAATTACTCATCATTCAAATTATGTTCAATTGATGGAAAAGGCCAGAACTTTTTTCTAAGGAATTTAGGATGGCCTTATGAAAAATTGAAGAGGAGGGTATTATTTCTCCTGTTATTTCTATTTCGTGTGAATACAAAGCTATAACAACTTTCGCAGATCAGGTTTCTATAGAGATTTCTGTTAAAAGTGTTAAACTTTCTAAACTTTCTTTTCTGTATAGAATGGTAAATCAAGATTGTATTCTAGTTTGTACAACTGTTTCAGAGCATAGTTTTTTGTCTAAAGAAGCTAGTTTTGTTAATCTAAAAAATGATTTCCCTGTATTCTTTGCTTTGTCAAAAGAACAATTAACTTTAGAATAAAAAAGAAAATCATTTTGATTTTCTTTTTTATTCTGCAAGAAGTTTTTGATAAATATTTAAATTTTCATCATCAAAGACGTTAAAAATAACTTTTTTAACAATTTCAGAGTGATCAATAAAGGATTTTACAGTTTTGATTGCGATCTCTGCTGCTTTTTGTTTTGGAAAATTGAAATCGCCAGTTGATATACATGGTATAGCAATTGATTCTATCTTGTTTTTTTCAGCTAGTGCTAATACTGAAAGATATGATTTAATCAAAAGATCTTCGTCAATTGCTGTTACTTGGTTTCCAATTTTTGGACCAACTGTATGGATAACAAAGGCAGAAGGGAGATTGTAGGCTGGGGTTATTTTAGCCATTCCTACTGGTTCTTCATATCCTTGTTCTAAGATGAGTTCAAAACAAGCCTGACGTAACTGGACACCTGCATATGTATGAATAGCATTATCAACACAATTATGGAGTGGTTTCATACATCCAAGTAAGGTCTTATTTGCTGCATTTACTATTGCATCGATCTCTAGTCTTGTAATATCACCTTTCCATAGATAGATTCTCTTATCTTGAGGAATAGACTGGAGAGAGTTGAGTTGTACAATTCCTCGTTCACCTTTTCTAACTTGTAGGTAAAGGTCTTGTATGGTCAAGAATTGTGTTGATGCTGCCATTGGTTTACGAGTATTAAAGAGTGCTCTTAGGAGTTTCTGCTTTTCTTCGAGCTCTTCTGGAACAATCAAATCATGTAATTCTAGATTTTCTTTTTTGAGTTCACCTATGAGATAGGTAATCATTGCATCTTTATCCATATTTACTCTCTTCTATTTTTTTAGTTTATTTATTATTATACTCTCAAGGTATTCTATGGGCAAGTGATGTTCATGATAGGCAATGACTAATATTTGATAAGAAATTCTTATGTATGTATCAAATTCTTGCAATGGCCTTTAGAATCATATAGAATAGGTCTACAAATGTTTTATAATATCTAGGAGGATAATTAAATGACAAAAGTAGTAACAGACACTACATTTGAACAAGAAACAGCTGAAGGACTCGTCTTGATTGATTTTTGGGCTACTTGGTGTGGGCCTTGCTTGATGCAAGCACCAATTCTTGAGCAACTTTCTGAAGAAATTTCAGAAGATGAACTAAAGATTGTGAAGATTGATGTTGATGAGAATCCAGAAACAGCACAAAAATTTGGAATTATGTCTATCCCAACTTTGTTATTCAAAAAAGATGGTGAGGTTGTTAAGCAAGTTGCAGGTGTCCATACAAAAGAACAAATTAAAGCCATCGTTTCTGAGCTTAGCTAAGTAATCATGACCATTCCATTTAGGGAGAGTTTATTTTTTTGAACGATGAGGAGAGTCAAATGTCTTATTCATTTCAAAACCCTAGTGCTGAGGTTATAGAATCTTATTTAAAATCAGCAAAGACTATCGCAATCGTTGGTCTATCTCATCGTAAGGAGGCAGCATCTTATCAAGTTGCGCATTTCCTACAAGCTGCTGGTTATCGTATCATACCAGTAAATCCTAAACTAGAAGGTCAGGAGCTTCTAGGAGAGCATGTTTATGCTTATCTTAAGGACATCCCGTTTTCAGTAGATATTGTTGATGTTTTTAGACGCAGTGAGTATTTACCAGATGTTGCTTATGATTTTCTTGAAACGAAGGACAGAGTTTTTTGGAGTCAAATCGGTCTTGAAAATGAAGAGGCAGAGACTATTCTTCGTCAGTCTAATAGACAGGATATTGTAATGAATCGCTGTACAAAGATAGAATATATGCGACTCTTTGTTTAATAAAATGAAAAGATGAGTGAGCTAAGCTCGCTCCTTTTTGTTATAATAGACCTATGATTAAAATTTTTGATACACATACCCATCTTAATGTAGATAATTTTGCAGGAAAAGAACAAGAAGAAGTGGATTTTGCAGCTGAACTTGGTGTTGTTAAAATGAATATTGTTGGTTTTGATAAAGCGACAATTAAGAAGTCTTTAGCACTGTCAGAGCAATACGACCAGCTATATAGTACAATCGGATGGCATCCTACAGAAGCAGGATCATATACTCAGGAAATTGAGGATATGATTGTGTCACAATTGGGAAATCCGAACGTAGTGGCACTTGGGGAGATTGGTTTGGACTATTATTGGATGGAAGATTCTAAGGAGGTTCAGATTGAGGTCTTTAAGCGTCAAATAGCCTTGTCAAAGGAATATAATTTGCCTTTCGTTGTACACACACGTGACGCAATAGAGGATACTTACGAGATTATTAAAGAAGTTGGGGTTGGTCCTTGTGGTGGGATTATGCACTCATACTCAGGGTCCCTGGAGATGGCTCAAAAATTTGTTGAGCTCGGTATGATGATTTCATTTTCAGGTGTTGTAACTTTTAAGAAGGCTTTGGATGTTCAAGAAGCTGCTCAGTACTTATCTTTAGATAAGATTTTAGTTGAAACAGATGCACCGTATCTAGCACCTGTGCCAAAACGTGGTCGTGAAAATCGTACAGGGTATACACGTTACGTGGTGGATAAGATTGCCGAGCTTCGTGGTTTAACAAGTGAAGAGGTTGCAAGAGTTACTTATGACAATGCGATGAGGATTTTTGGTCTGAATGAGTAAAATAAAAATTCAAGAAGTTATCGTTGTAGAAGGCAAGGATGATACGGCAAATTTGAGACGTTTTTATGAGGTGGATACCTATGAGACTAGAGGCTCTGCTATTAATGAGGATGACTTAGAGCGTATCGATAAGCTTAATGAATTACGAGGAGTGATTATTTTCACAGATCCAGATTATAATGGAGAACGTATTCGGAAAATCATCATGGAAGCTGTTCCGACAGCAAAGCATGCTTTTTTGAACCGTGGTGAAGCAAGTCCAAAATCTAAGACAAGAGGCCGTTCCTTGGGAGTCGAGCATGCAAATTTTGAAGATATTCAGAAGGCACTGGCTGGAGTTCTAGGTAGTTACGATGATGATAATCAGTTTGATATTAGTAAATCAGATCTCATGAAGTTAGGACTTTTGATGGGATCGGATAGCCGTAAACGTCGAGAATATTTGGGGGAAGCGCTTCGTATTGGTTATTGCAATGGAAAGCAGCTATTAAAACGTTTGGAATTGTTTGGAATTACTTTAGAAGAACTTGAAGAGGTCATGGCGAAATACTAGGATTATTAGTGCTCTTAGAAATTAAGAAGTCGCTAAAGTTGCTGCTAAATAGTTTATTTTAGCAGTCGAGATAATTAAGAATCTGATTTAATTTTGAATCAAAGCAACAAGAATCCTGATATTAAAAATAAGAAAAGAGAATAAATGAGAATTGCAGATTATAGTGTGACCAAGGCTGTTCTTGAACGTCACGGTTTTACCTTTAAGAAGTCTTTTGGACAGAACTTCTTAACAGATACAAATATTTTACAAAAGATTGTTGATACGGCAGAGATTAATAAAAATGTCAATGTTATCGAAATTGGGCCAGGTATTGGAGCATTAACTGAATTCTTGGCTGAAAATGCTTCGGAAGTTATGGCATTTGAAATTGATGAGCGATTGGTTCCGATTTTGGAAGACACTTTGCGTGATCATGATAATGTTAAAGTGATTAACGAAGACGTTCTCAAGGCAGATTTACAGACACGTGTCAAAGAATTTGAAAATCCAGATCTACCAATCAAGGTTGTAGCCAACCTGCCATACTATATTACGACACCAATTTTAATGCATTTGATTGAGAGTAAGATTCCTTTTTCAGAATTTGTTGTTATGATGCAAAAAGAAGTTGCAGATCGTATTTCTGCTGAGCCCAATACAAAGGCCTATGGTTCGTTATCCATCGCTGTGCAATATTATATGACTGCCAAGGTGGCATTCGCTGTCCCTCGTACAGTTTTTGTGCCAGCACCTAATGTTGACTCGGCTATTTTGAAGATGACACGTCGTAAGCAACCTTTAGTCGAAGTTAAAGACGAAGATTTCTTTTTCCGTGTATCAAAGGCTAGTTTTTTGCATCGTCGCAAGACGCTTTGGAATAATCTGACAAGTCATTTTGGTAAGTCTGAAGAAGTTAAGAACAAGCTTGATCAGGCTTTGGAAAATGCAGCTATAAAACCTTCTATTCGGGGAGAGGCACTGTCTATTTCGGATTTTGCATGTCTCTCAGATGCTTTGAGAGAAGCTGGTCTATAATTCAAAAATCCCACTGAATATCAGTGGGATTTTTGCTATGCGGAGAAAGGGAGTTGAACCCTCACGCTTGAAAAAGCACATGCGCCTGAAGCATGCGTGTCTGCCATTCCACCATCTCCGCAGTGATAGTATTATTATACTGCAAGTTAGTAAAAATTCAAGGAGTCCAAAGGAATTGTGCTCCGTGCTTGTTTTGGGTCAGAAATGCTTCTAGTTTTGTGGTATAATAAGGCTATTAAACGAATGAGGAGTTCACTTGCAAGGAAGAATTATCAAAGCACTAGCAGGTTTCTATTATGTAGAGCATGATGGTGTTGTTTACCAGACGCGTGCACGAGGAAATTTTAGAAAAAAAGGGCAAACACCTTATGTTGGAGATTTTGTTGAATTTTCGGCAGAGGAAAATTCAGAGGGGTATATCCTTAAAATCGGTCAACGAATCAATAGTCTAGTGCGTCCGCCCATTGTCAATATCAATCAGGCTGTGGTTATTATGTCTGCTAAGGAACCAGATTTTAACAGTAATCTTTTGGATCGTTTTTTGGTTTTATTAGAGCATAAACATATAAAACCTGTAATCTATATTTCTAAGATGGACTTGGTTGAAGATGATTCGGAGATGAAGAGTATTCAAACACAGTATCAACGAATTGGTTTTGATTTTGTCTTTACTTTGGAAGAACTATTGCCTCTCTTGGCTGATAAAGTCACAGTCTTCATGGGGCAGACTGGAGTAGGAAAATCGACTCTGCTAAATCGTATTGCCCCGCAGTTAAATTTAGAAACAGGTGAAATTTCGGACAGTCTAGGTCGTGGTCGTCACACAACAAGGGCTGTAAGCCTTTATGATGTTCATGGTGGGAAGATTGCTGACACACCTGGGTTCTCTTCACTAGACTATGAAGTGGCTAATGCAGAAGATTTGAGTGAAGCTTTTCCAGAAATTCGTCAGGCCAGTCATGGCTGTAAGTTCCGTTCCTGTACCCACACCCATGAACCTTCTTGTGCTGTTAAAGATGAAGTGGAAAATGGTCAAATCTGGGAAGTTCGTTATGATAATTACCTTCAATTTTTAAGTGAAATTGAAAACCGTCGCGAAATATATAAAAAAACTATCAAAAGAAAGTAGGTCTCTCATGTCATATAAAATTGCTCCATCTATCCTAGCTGCTGATTACGCTAATTTTGCTTCTGAACTAGCTCGTATTGATGCATCAGGCGCAGAATATGTTCATATCGATATCATGGATGGCCAATTTGTTCCGAATATCAGTTGGGGAGCAGATGTGGTTGCTAGCATGCGTAAACATAGTAAGTTAGTTTTTGATTGTCATCTTATGGTTGTTGATCCTGAGCGTTATGTGACTGCTTACGCACAGGCTGGTGCAGATATTATGACTATTCATGTCGAAGCTACTAAACACATTCATGGTGCCATTCAGAAGATTAAAGCTGCTGGTATGAAAGCAGGTGTTGTAATCAATCCTGGCACACCAGTTGAGGCACTTATTCCAGTACTTGCTCTAGTGGATCAAGTACTTATTATGACTGTAAACCCAGGTTTTGGTGGTCAGACCTTTATTCCAGAAATGATGTCTAAGGTAGAACAGGTCGTTGAACTTCGCCAAAAAGGTGGCTATTCATTCGATATTGAAGTTGATGGTGGGGTAGATAACAAAACCATCGCAGCATGTGCTAAGGCGGGAGCTAATGTTTTTGTAGCGGGCTCTTACCTTTTCAAAAATCATGATTTGACTGCGCAAGTTCAAACGCTCCGTGATGCTATCGATGCCTAAAATAGCTTTGTTTGTCGGTGGTGAGCTAGATTGGTTCACTACCGATTTTGATTATTTTGTTGGAGTGGATCGTGCTTGTTTGTACTTACTGGAGTTAGGGTTACCTCTTGACCTGGCTGTAGGGGATTTTGATTCGGTCTCTGAGTTAGAATTAGACATCATTCAATCGACAGCTAAATCTTGTAAGAAAGCTTCAGCTGAGAAGAATGACACAGACACTGAGTTAGCTTTAAAATTGATTTTTCAGGCTTACCCCGAAGCTGAAGTAACCATTTTTGGTGCTTTTGGTGGTAGGATAGATCATATGTTGTCAAATGTATTTCTAGTCAGCGATCCGCAACTAGCTCCTTTTATGGATCGTATCTGCTTACGGGATAAGCAAAATAAAATTACTTATTGTTCAGAAGGCAAACATGAATTTCTTCCAGAACCTGATATGACTTATATATCCTTTTTACAGGAAGGTGATGGAGAACTGACGATTTTGGGAGCAAAATATGAATTAACCAGTAGTAATTATTTTCAAAAAAAAATCTATTCCAGCAATGAATTCGTTGATGGTCCAATTCATGTGACGGTACCAAATGGATACGTGATTATCATCCAGACTAGAGATAGGAGTTAGTATGATCTACCTGCTTACACTTTTGACTTTTTTAAGCCTAGGGTTTTTGGTTGTTCTCTACTTGAAGAATGTGGAGTTAAAAGAACAGCTTAACAAGAGTCTGGAAGAAAATGCAGATAATCTTTCAGATCAAATTTCTTTTCAGTTAGAAAATTTTGCTAAAACAAATCAACTCGAAACGACAAAGCAATTGAATCAATTGCAGGTGGCACTTTATCAACAATTGACAGATATTCGCGAGGTTTTGCACCAAAACTTATCCGATAATCGAGATCGTTCTGATCAACGCCTAGAGCAAATAAACCAAAGCCTGGAGAAAGCTGTTAGGGATATGCAGGATTCCAATGAGAAACGTTTGGAACAAATGCGTCAGACAGTTGAAGAGAAACTGGAACAAACTTTACAAACACGTTTACAAGCGTCTTTTGAGACGGTTTCAAGACAGCTAGAGTCTGTTAACCAAGGTTTGGGGGAAATGAAAAATGTTGCTAAGGATGTTGGGAGCCTCAACAAGGTCCTTTCAAATACAAAAACACGTGGTATTCTGGGAGAACTTCAATTAGGACAAATTATTGAAGATATACTGGCTGCTAATCAGTACGAGCGAGAATTTCCTACAGTATCAGGTTCAAGTGAACGGGTTGAATATGCAATTAAGATGCCTGGAAATCATAAAGACGAATATGTCTACCTCCCGATAGATTCTAAGTTTCCCCTAGAAGATTATTATCGTCTGGAAGATGCTTATGAATCTGGCGATAAAGAGCAGATTGAGAGTCATCGTAGGTCACTTATGACTAGTATTCGACGATTTGCCAAGGATATTAATAAGAAGTATCTTAATCCACCTGAAACGACCAATTTTGGTATATTATTTTTGCCGACGGAAGGACTTTATGCTGAGGTGGTACGACAGCCGGCCTTCTTTGACGCCCTTCGTCGCGAGGAGAATATTGTAATTGCAGGTCCATCAACATTATCTGCACTCTTGAATTCATTATCTGTAGGATTTAGAACTTTGAATATTCAAAAGAATGCGGATGATATTAGTAAAATTTTAGGCAACGTTAAACTGGAGTTCGGTAAGTTTGGAGATATGCTTGCTAAGGCTCAAAAACAATTAAATACAGCAAGTAAAACTGTCGATAGTCTGCTTAACACACGGAGCAGGGCAATTGTTAGAGCTCTTGATACCATTGAAACCTACCAAGATAGTGCGACACAAAGTTTGTTAGATTTACCACGATTAGAAAATGAGGATGAGCATGAAAATTAATCAAATGAAAAAAGATGAGTATTTTGAAGGCTTTTATCTGATTAAGCGTGCAGAAGTACGTAAGACACGAGCGGGAAAGGACTACATTGCCTTTACCTTCCAGGATGATTCTGGTGAGATTTCAGGAAATTTATGGGATGCTCAGCCTTATAATGTTGAAGAATTTACAGCTGGTAAGGTAGTCCATATGAAAGGACGCCGAGAGGTTTATAATAACACGCCTCAAGTCAATCAAATTACCTTGCGACTCCCTTTATTTGGTGAACCGAATGATCCGGCTGATTTTAAGGGAAAGCCACCGGTAAATTTATCCGAAGTGCGTGAATATCTTGAGCAGATGATTTTCAAAATAGAGGAAGCTACGTGGCAACGTGTGGTCCGTGCCCTTTATCGTAAGCATAATAAGGAGTTTTTTAGTTTTCCTGCTGCTAAAACAAACCATCATGCCTTTGAAAGTGGATTAGCTTATCATACAGCGACTATGATTCGCTTGGCTGATAGTATTGGAGATATTTATCCAGAGCTAAATAAGAGTTTGCTCTTTGCAGGAATTATGCTACATGACCTAGCTAAGGTCATTGAATTAACTGGTCCTGAAAATACAGAATATACCGTTCGTGGAAACTTGATTGGTCACATAGCTTTGATTGATGAAGAAATCACCAAAGTTCTTATCGAGCTTAATATTGATGATACACGTGAGGATGTTGTTGTTTTACGTCATGTCATTTTAAGTCACCACGGGCAATTGGAGTATGGAAGTCCAGTTCGTCCTCGTATCATGGAAGCGGAGGTTATCCATATGATTGATAATCTCGATGCTAGTATGATGATGATGACGACAGCTCTTAACTTAGTTGGACCAGGAGAGATGACTAATCGTCTATTTGCCATGGATAACCGTTCTTTCTATAAGCCAAAATGTGATTAGAAGCGAAAGTAAGTGAACATTTAATGAAAAAATGTTCGCTTTTTATTGTATTATGGTATAATAGTTAAAAAATACAGAAAATATAGGTAACCTATGAAATTAAAACGAAGTGAGCGTATGGTAGTGATTTCAAACTACCTGATTAATAATCCATATAAACTAACAAGTCTTAACACCTTTGCAGAGCGTTATGAAGCTGCTAAGTCGTCAATCTCAGAAGATGTTGCTATTATTAAAAAAGCTTTTGAAGAAAGTCAAATAGGGGAAATCGAAACAGTAACGGGTGCCTCTGGGGGTGTTATATTTACACCAACTATTTCTGATGAAGATGCAAGAAGTCTAGTTGAAAATCTTTGTGAACGCCTTGCTGAGAGTGATCGTATCTTGCCAGGTGGTTATCTCTATCTATCTGATTTATTAAGTACCCCATCGATTTTGAAAAATGTTGGTCGTATTATTGCTAGTGCTTTTAAAGGGCAAAAAATTGATGCTGTAATGACTGTTGCTACAAAAGGTGTGCCTTTGGCAAATGCAGTGGCAGATGTCTTGAATATTCCATTTGTTATTGTTCGTCGTGATCTGAAAATCACAGAAGGATCAACAGTCTCAGTAAACTACGTCAGTGGCTCAAGCAATCGTATTGAAAAAATGTTCCTTTCAAAACGCAGTTTGAAACCAAATAGTCGTGTTCTTATTGTTGATGATTTTCTTAAAGGTGGCGGCACTATTACCGGTATGATTAGTTTGCTTTCGGAATTTGATAGTGAGTTGGTGGGTGTAGCTGTATTTGCAGAGAATGCTAAAGTCGATCGAGACATTCATGAATACAAATCATTGCTCACTGTATCTGACATCGATGTAAAATCACAAAAAGTAGAAGTTGAAGTAGGTAATATTTTCGATAAATCAAAAGCTTAGAACGTAATTCCTAATTTAATATTTAGGAATTTTCTTTTTGGCAAGAATTTGTTGACAATGTTCCTTAGAATATGGTATTATATCAGATGGTACTTTTTACTTTTGGTCTCTCAAAAGTGTACAGAGACGTGCTGACATAAGTTGCAAAAGTACACACAGATATGGATTGTCACCAGTGCCATATCAACCAAAAATAAAAAACACAGGAGAATGTAGATGCCTACAATTAACCAATTGGTTCGTAAACCACGTCAATCAAAAGTTGTTAAATCTAAATCACCAGCTTTGAACGTTGGTTACAACAGCCACAAAAAAGTTCAAACTAACGTATCTTCACCACAAAAACGTGGTGTTGCAACACGTGTTGGAACAATGACACCTAAAAAACCTAACTCAGCCCTTCGTAAATTTGCTCGTGTACGTTTGAGCAACCTTATCGAAGTTACTGCTTACATCCCAGGTATCGGACACAACCTCCAAGAACACAGCGTTGTTCTTATCCGTGGTGGACGTGTAAAAGACCTTCCAGGGGTACGTTACCACATCGTCCGTGGTGCACTTGATACTGCAGGTGTAGCTGATCGTAAACAAAGCCGTTCTAAATACGGTGCTAAACGTCCTAAAGGGTAAGAAGGGAGATAAGATAAAATGAGTCGTAAAAATAGAGCGCCTAAACGCGAAGTATTGGCAGATCCATTGTACAATTCAAAAATCGTTACACGTCTTATCAACCGTGTAATGCTTGATGGTAAACGTGGTACTGCTGCAACAATCGTATACGATGCTTTCGAGCAAATCAAAGAAGCAACTGGAAACGATGCTCTTGAAGTATTCGAAACAGCTATGGACAACATCATGCCTGTACTTGAAGTACGTGCACGTCGTGTTGGTGGTTCAAACTACCAAGTCCCAGTTGAAGTTCGTCCAGAACGTCGTATAACTCTTGGTCTTCGTTGGTTGGTTAACGCATCACGTGCGCGTGGTGAACACACTATGAAAGAACGTCTTGCAAAAGAAATCATGGATGCTGCAAACAACACTGGAGCAGCAGTTAAGAAACGTGAAGATACTCACAAAATGGCTGAAGCAAACCGTGCCTTTGCACACTTCCGCCGGTAATTATAAGTTTCAAGCTGTATTACAGTCATATATTATTCATAAGCTGAGGCTTTGGAACTGTAACAGCTTGAGTTTTGGTTCTGGTTCAAATTGTATAATTTATATCGTTTGAAAAACAGTTGAATATCATTGAAGAACGGGTAGGTCCTGCCTATCCGTTTTTTGACAATAATGTTATAATAAATAAGTAAACTAAAATATTTATAGGAGAATAAACCTAATGGCACGCGAATTTTCACTTGCAAAAACTCGTAATATCGGTATCATGGCCCACGTCGATGCTGGTAAAACAACTACAACAGAGCGTATCCTTTACTACACTGGTAAAATTCATAAAATCGGTGAAACTCACGAAGGTGCATCACAAATGGACTGGATGGAGCAAGAACAAGAACGTGGTATCACAATCACTTCTGCCGCTACAACAGCACAATGGAATGGTCACCGTGTTAACATCATCGATACACCAGGACACGTGGACTTCACTATTGAAGTACAACGTTCACTCCGTGTATTGGATGGTGCCGTAACCGTTCTTGACTCACAATCAGGTGTAGAACCTCAAACTGAAACAGTTTGGCGTCAAGCAACTGAGTATGGTGTTCCACGTATCGTATTTGCCAACAAAATGGATAAAATCGGTGCTGACTTCCTTTACTCAGTAAGCACACTTCATGATCGTCTTCAAGCAAACGCACACCCAATTCAATTACCAATCGGTGCTGAAGATGACTTCCGTGGTATCATTGACTTGATTAAAATGAAAGCTGAAATCTATACTAATGACCTAGGTACAGATATTCTTGAAGAAGATATTCCAGCTGAATACGTAGATCAAGCAAATGAATACCGTGAAAAATTGATCGAAGCAGTTGCTGAAACTGACGAAGATTTGATGATGAAATACCTTGAAGGTGAAGAAATCACTAACGATGAATTGAAAGCAGCTATTCGTCGTGCTACAATTAACGTTGAATTCTTCCCAGTTCTTTGTGGTTCAGCCTTCAAAAACAAAGGTGTTCAATTGATGCTTGATGCGGTTATTGACTACCTTCCAAGTCCACTTGATATTCCAGCCATCAAAGGTATTAACCCAGATACAGGCGAAGAAGAAACTCGTCCTGCTTCTGATGAAGCGCCATTTGCAGCTCTTGCCTTCAAGATCATGACTGACCCATTTGTAGGTCGTTTAACATTTATCCGTGTTTACTCAGGAATCCTTCAATCAGGTTCTTACGTAATGAATACTTCTAAAGGTAAACGTGAACGTATCGGACGAATCCTTCAAATGCACGCTAACAGCCGTCAAGAAATCGAACAAGTTTATGCCGGTGATATCGCTGCTGCTATCGGTTTGAAAGATACTACAACTGGTGACTCATTGACTGATGAAAAAGCTAAAGTTATTCTTGAGTCAATCGAAGTTCCAGAACCAGTTATCCAATTGATGGTTGAGCCTAAGACTAAAGCTGACCAAGATAAAATGGCTATCGGTCTTCAAAAACTTGCTGAAGAAGATCCAACATTCCGTGTTGAAACTAACCCTGAAACTGGTGAAACTGTTATCTCTGGTATGGGTGAACTTCACCTTGATGTCCTTGTTGACCGTTTGAAACGTGAACACAAGGTTGAAGCCAATGTTGGTGCCCCACAAGTATCATATCGTGAAACATTCCGTGCTGCAACACAAGCACGTGGATTCTTCAAACGCCAATCAGGTGGTAAAGGTCAATTTGGTGACGTTTGGATTGAATTTACTCCAAACGAAGAAGGTAAAGGATTCGAATTCGAAAATGCTATCGTTGGTGGTGTGGTTCCACGTGAATTCATCCCTGCAGTAGAAAAAGGATTGGAAGAATCAATGGCTAATGGTGTCCTTGCTGGATACCCAATGGTTGACATTAAAGCTAAGCTTTATGATGGTTCATACCACGATGTCGATTCATCTGAAACTGCCTTTAAGATTGCTGCATCTCTTGCACTTAAAGAAGCTGCTAAGACTGCACAACCAACTATTCTTGAGCCAATGATGCTTGTAACTATCACTGTTCCAGAAGAGAACCTTGGTGATGTTATGGGTCACGTTACTGCTCGTCGTGGACGTGTTGATGGTATGGAAGCACACGGTAACACCCAAATTGTTCGTGCCTATGTACCACTTGCTGAAATGTTCGGTTATGCAACAACACTTCGTTCTGCAACTCAAGGACGTGGTACATTCATGATGGTATTTGATCACTATGAAGATGTTCCAAAATCAGTTCAAGAAGAAATCATCAAGAAAAATTCTGGTGAAGCTTAATTAGAAGTTTTTAAGTTAAGGTGCTTATGAAAGTAAGTGCCTTTTTCTATTGCATTTTCCTGAAAAAAATTATATAATGGATGTGTTAAAAGGTTAAATGAAAGCCCTCAAGTTAATCTTTTCACAATAGGGAGAGCTCGCTCTCAAAATTATATTTATTTGATTTTCATAAGGAGGAAATCACTAATGGTAGTTAAAGTTGGTATTAACGGTTTCGGACGTATCGGTCGTCTTGCTTTCCGTCGTATCCAAAACGTAGAAGGTGTTGAAGTTACACGCATCAACGACCTTACTGATCCAGTTATGCTTGCACACTTGTTGAAATACGACACAACTCAAGGTCGTTTCGACGGTACTGTTGAATTAAAAGATGGTGGATTCGAAGTTAACGGTAAATTCGTTAAAGTTTCTGCAGAACGTGATCCAGAACAAATTGACTGGGCTAACGATGGTGTAGAAATCGTTCTTGAAGCAACTGGTTTCTTTACTAAGAAAGTGCTTGCTGAAAAACACTTGCACCCTGGTGGAGCTAAGAAAGTTGTTATTACTGCTCCTGGTGGAAATGATGTTAAAACAATTGTATTTAACACTAACCACGATATCCTTGATGGTACTGAAACAGTTATCTCAGGCGCTTCATGTACTACAAACTGTTTGGCTCCAATGGCTAAAGCACTTAATGACAACTTTGGTATTGTTGAAGGGTTGATGACTACTATCCATGCTTACACTGGTGACCAAATGATCCTTGACGGACCACACCGTGGTGGGGACCTTCGTCGTGCACGTGCTGGTGCTGCAAATATCGTTCCTAACTCAACTGGTGCTGCTAAAGCTATCGGTCTTGTAATCCCAGAATTGAACGGTAAACTTGACGGATCTGCACAACGTGTTCCAGTTCCAACTGGATCAACTACTATCTTAACTGCAGTAGTTAAAGGAAAGGACGTTACTAAGGAAGCTATAAACGCTGCTATGAAGGCTGCTTCTAACGAATCTTTCGGATACACTGAAGAAGAATTAGTATCTTCAGATATAATCGGAATCACTTATGGTTCATTATTCGATGCAACTCAAACTATGGTTGCTCCAATCGGAGAAGATTTATACCAAGTTCAAGTTGTTGCATGGTATGACAACGAAAACTCATACACTAGCCAAATGGTTAGAACAATCAAATACTTCGCTAGCCTATAAGATTTAGAATTAGCATAAAGTATAAAAAGTAAAATAAGTCTGGTTTTGTAGTATAAGGCTATAAAGCCAGACTATTTTAAAATATAGAATAAATTAAGAGGTGAAAAGAATGAACTTTAACAAGAAGACTATTGAAGATATCGATGTTAAGGGTAAAAAGGTTTTAGTTAGATGTGACTTTAACGTGCCTTTAAAAGATGGTGTAATAACTGATGAAAATAGATTAAATGGAGCACTTCCAACTATTAAGTACTTAATGGAAAATGGAGCTAAAGTAATCCTTTGCTCACACTTAGGAAAAGATGCTTCTAAATCATTAGCTCCAGTAGCTAAGAGATTAAGCGAAATGTTAGGAAAAGAAGTAGTATTCGCTAGAGATGAAGAAGTTGTAGGGGCAAATGCTAAAGCTGCAGTTGCTGCTATGAATGATGGAGATGTTGTATTATTAGAAAATACAAGATGCAGAAAAGAAGAAACTAAGAACGTTGAAGAATTCTCTAAAGAATTAGCTTCTTTAGCTGATATATTCGTTAACGATGCATTTGGTACTGCTCACAGAGCTCACTGTTCAACAGTTGGTGTTACTGAATTCTTAGATACAGCTGTATGTGGATACTTAATTCAAAAGGAATTAAAGTTCTTAGGAGAAGCTGTAAACGCACCAGTTAGACCATTTGTTGCTATTTTAGGTGGATCAAAGGTTTCTGATAAGATTGCTGTTATCAACAACTTATTAGAAAAAGTTGATACAATCATTATTGGTGGAGGAATGGCTTACACATTCTTAAAGGCTCAAGGATATGAAATCGGAACTTCTTTATGTGAAGACGATAGAATGGACTACGCTAAAGAAATGATAGCTAAAGCTGAAGCTAATGGAGTTAAATTCTTATTACCAGTAGATCACAGAATTGCTGATGGATTTAAGGATGTTGAAGCTACAGTAACTGAAGATCAAAACATTCCAGCAGGA
>OHMA01000753.1_pt1 | contig 16122 bp, 33 predicted proteins | sample 1569171 | NCBI WGS metagenome assembly OHMA01 (sample SAMEA3879580, study PRJEB24766) | human gut metagenome | biome: human-associated habitat; feature: feces | place: USA | collected 1985/1987
TAAACCTCTCCCTATATATACATGTTAATTCCATATTATTTATCTATCCTTTCTTAGAATTGTGAACTAAAAAATACCGCATATTCTTTTTGAATAATACGGTATTTTTAGCAATTTAATATTTAACTTTTAAACTTATTTTTTAATTTCTTCGCATTCTAATTTTATAAAAATATTCACTTCATTTTTCTCAATCAGCCTATCTAATTCTTCTTTTGATAGCAATCCTAGACTTTCCGTGGTCAATATGTCACCATTAATAGCATGAAACAAATATACTTCATCCCCTATATTTATTTTTATAGGATCTTCACTAAAATAATAATTTGATAATCTAAATATATCTTCTTCTGTCTCTAATTCACTATATGCCCCACCAGACGTTACTCTTATTTTATTTTCTTGTATATTTATTGATATATTAGTATTTTCTATCTTATCCTCTACCGGCTCGTATGCCATCCCCAATATATTTTCTTCTCTTACTTTCTCTTTATTCTTATAAACTTCATATACTACCTTTAGTTCATAACTTTTATCTTTAGGTAAGTTTTTCAAATCATATTTAAACGCCCTACTTCCAGTTAGTAAAAATATTTCATTTTGTTCGTCTGTAAAATCTTTAGATTCAATTATAAAATTTTTACTTTGAGTACATCCACTAATAATTAAAGCACTCAAAATCACAATTAAAACCAATGCTTTTTTCATTTGCATCCTCCGTCAATTTATATTTTTTATACTATACTATTTACAAAAATTCTTTCTTAATTAAACGAATAAATATTTTTTATACTGGTTATTCCTTAGATTTAAAATTCTGTTTGATATTTAAATTCGCATTGTCTTAGTTATGAGTTAATTATAGCATATTTTTCAAATACCGTATTATTAAATTTTCAAATAACATTTATGTCGTACTTTCTACATATTCTGCTCTAAAACATTGAGCATTGTCCTTCTATTTCTTCTCTCTGTTTTTTACTTTCTCCTAACCACCACTTCATAACTTCTTCTGGTGTTTTCCAAGTAGTCTCTAATCCTTTTTTCTCTCTATACTCTAAGAACTTTTTTAAAGCTCTTAAGTAATTATCTTTATATTTAGGGTACAACTCTAATTCCCTTTTTTGATTAGTTCCTAGAGGACATCCTATACACCCAATTCTATTGAATCCTTTATCATAAAGCTCACAATATGGTAAGTTATTTTGAAGTATATATGACCATACTTCTGTTTCACTCCAATCTACTATAGGCCTTACCATTATTTTTTCTTTATAGAAGTTAACCATCTTTTGGTCTGCTCTAGCTTTACTTTCTTCCCATCTAACTCCTGTAAATACTGTGTCTCCTTTATCTCCTGTTCTTTCTTTTAGCTCATCACAACAGTATCTATTAAGCCTTGTAGGTAATATTGCCCTATTACCAATTAATGTCCACATTGTTTTTTCTTTTCCTGATTTATCTCCTTTAGTCCACTTATTGTACTTATTGAAAATTACATCAGGAAAATTTTTTCTTATGAAATATATTAACTCTGGAGGATCTGCACTAGTTGGACTATAAATTGGAGTAAAATCAATTCCGCTTTTCTTTAATATGAAATATGCAACAACACTGTCCTTCCCTCCACTGAAAGCCAATATATTCTTTTTATCTGAATCTTTATTCTGAAATTCAATACATCTTTTTATTGACTTTACTTCTAATTCTCTTGTATCAACAATCGGTTGATAATCTTTTCTTTTTAACAACTCCATCACCTTAACAACTAAATTGCCTAGCTGCTAAGGAAACAGTGATTAAGGCTTGCCTATCTCTAGGGAGTTCCTTTGACTTATTGTCGGAGGGTGTTTTACGCTTTACCTCATAACTTTTTGCATATAAGGTAAATGGCTAATCTACCTTATACTGTGCAACCTCTTTCTAAAGAGGGTTTGATAGAATTGTTATTATGTTTTTATAAATCAATTTTCTTTTGTTCTTCTTTAATTTCTACAATACCTAGAATCTTTGCATTAGATATTGTTCTACAGTTCTTGGCCCAATTATTAAATATTTCTTCTGGATCTTCTATACTTGAGACCGTTAATAATCTTTGCTGCTCTCTCCTATATCCCTTTCTAGTTTCATATTCAAATGTAATTAAGTATGTCTTTACGATTATGCTGGTCCTTATTTTTTTAATATCTATTCTCATATACAATTACTTCACCCTTTCTTGCAATTACGACTTACCAATTACCAAACCATATGGTTATACAAGTCATAAGAGCATTACAAATATATAAAATTAAACATATAACTATTAAAATTATAGATATTACTTCTATACCGACTATTAAATCATTAAGCTTACTCTCATTATTTATGAGTATTAGTGGAATTAAAGCAAATAAAAATGTAAATACCGATAATCCTAATAAAACTTCTATAAAATGCATTCTTAATACTCCTTTCTTCTAGGGTTAATATTTTTCTCTTAACTTTTACTTGGTTAAGCTTGTACCATTAACCTTTATACTTCCATTAACATTACATCAAGAATCTCACCAAGCTCTGCCATAAATCTAGCCATTTCTTTATTTTTATAACTCTCAATGTCCTGTTCATTTTTAAATTCTAACTCTCCAACTTTTACTTTAGTTCCTTCTTTTTCATAAGTTCCATACTTACCTTTTACAGTCATTTTAAGTACCTTTAAATCTTTGTTGATGTATTTATCCTCTGCTTGTCCTTTCGCTTCTCCTAGGCTTTGTTTAATAACTCCTGCAGTTATCTCCTCACTTGCTATTAGCTTTTCTTTTTTTATCCTTTATCTCATTTTCTTTCTTAGCTGTACTATTAGTTACTTTCTTCTCTTGTTTAACTTCTAGCCAAAATTCATCTAACACATTTTCGCTAACTCCAAATTCCTTTTTTAGCTTTTTTAGTGCTGTAGCCTTTAATACTTTTTGATCCCTATAAATTCTTATCTTTGCTTTAATAGCTTTATCATTTACGTTCATTTTCTAAATCCTTTCACAATTATTTTTTAATGGACCATAATACACTCCATCCAGTTCTATGATGTAGTTATTCTCCTGTTCAAATATGAAGCTCCATACAGAGTCACATAAAAAGCTACTATGTAACTCTGTACAATCTTCCTTTAATCTAATAAAGTTAAATCCTATCTGCTCCATACTAGAAAGGCATATCTCCCATATCATCTACTGGAGTAATATCAGCTTCCATGTCCCAACCACCATCAAAAGAAGTGTTCTCTTGCGTATTTCCTTGATTATTAGCTTGTCCATTACTTCCTATAAACTCAAAGCTCTCTACTGCAACATCTGTTGTATATCTCTTAGTTCCATCTTGTGCATCATAACTTCCTGTTTGCATATGTCCTACTATCGCTATTGGTCTACCTTTGGTAAAATACTGTGCTATTGTTTCTGCTGTTTTATTCCAAGCTACACAGTTAATAAAATCGGCTTCATCTTTCTTGAATTGTCTATTTACCGCTATTGTAAATCTAGTAACTGCTGTTCCACTTCCTGCTGCATATCTCAACTCTGGATCCTTGGTTAGTCTTCCGATTAAAACAACTTTATTCATCTACTTACACTCCTTAATATCAATTCTTATAGTGCTATTAGCTTGTCCTAGATGATATATTAGAGCTTCTGTCCCATCTTCTAATTCAACTGTTGCCTTTGCTTTTATATTTAATTTTCTAGCTTGTTTTATACCTTCTAAATTCTCATTAATCTCTTTTAAATCTTTTTTAGTTATCATTTTTAACCTCTCCTATTCCTTCTCCTTATTTTCTGTAACTCGTAATAATCTATAAATCCATATTCATCACCATATTTAAGATTTCTAGCAACTATACTTAGCTTCAAATCTCTATAAAAATGATTAAATAATTTTATTCTTAACTCACCTTGTTGTGTTGTCATTCCCTTTACATCTATATACTCCTCACTATTATCATTGTGGTATATAACAAAGTCTGGAGTATATGTAATTGCTCTATAAGTTTTTCCGTTCTTTTTAAACCCTTGTATTAATGTAAACTTTGGTTGTAACTCAAAGTTTTGTATTTCTCCTCTGTACTTTCTTATCTTTAACGCCTCATAATATTTAGCCTCATCTTTAGAATCAAATGTAATTCCATCTACTACAGTTTTATGACTTAAATATTTACTCATAATTCACCTTCTTATATTAAGAGGGGAAGTTATCCCCTCTCTTAATTAAGCTATTATCTCAATGTTTTCTAACTCTTTTAACTCTTCTTGTAAGTATTCCTTTATACTTAAAATTGCTTTATTTCGCCATGCTCCTCCATCAGCTTCGTAAAGTGCTGCTCTTGGGCCTTCTTGCATTCTGAATATAAACTTACTTATTGGTTGTTCTACTTCTGGGAATGTTCTATAAGGTGCTAATTCAACTGGATTAGGCACAATAGCTTGTCCTACACTTGCTACACCAGTTTTAACTGTTACTTGTTGGCTTACTCCATCATCACCAGTAGTCTTTACAGCTTCATCTTGTATAAGTCCTGTATACTTAAGTAATGCTGATTTAGTTCCTACATCTACAAATGCACTTTGCAACATAATATTAAACTGTTCTGTTCCTATAAATCTGTCATATACAACGTTATCTGGTAAAATCGCTTCTGCAGATATATATTGTTCTCTTTCTCTATCTGCATTTAAAGGACTATATAGAGCTACCTCTCTTGGAGATATAACTTGTATTAATAGTTTTTCTGGTAGCTTATCTAAATCTGACTTAATATAGTCTACTAATCCAGTTAAAGTTGATACTGTTAATACTGATGCCTTTGCTTCTTTTACTCTGCTTAAGCTTGCCTTTGTAAATGTTCCTTGGTCCAACATTACTATTGGATCCTTTTCCTCTCCCAAATTTACTAAATACTTTAATGCTTCTTGATTAATCATTTTTTATTCCACCTTTTTATTTAATGTGCAAGGTTTATGCCCCTTGCCATGGCATTGTTTTTATAAATTATTTAACTAATCTAATTCCGTCTAAATCTATTTCTTTTTCTTCTGCTGTTGTTATAATTTCTCCAGTTGATTCATCAACTCTCATTGCACTTTGCCCTGGTATTTGCTTTTTAAATTCACTTGCTAATACTCCACCCTTGCCATCTGTTCCAATTATTATTCTTGTGTTTAATGGCTTAGCTGGTGCCAACTTAGTTTTAGCAACAATATCTACCTCTGTAAGTTCCCTATCTTCCCCTGCTGTAAAAGTCATATCAATTGTCAATTTTCTTTTAGTCTTGTACTCTGTGTTAGGGTCTGTTATATTTGCTAATACCTCCTTTAATGCTATATTTACCTTTTCTGCTAAAGCTCCATCTGCAAAGCTTTCTAAGTTAATCATGTTTTCCATTGTTCTCATCCTTTCTTAATTGAATATCAATTGATAATATATAGGTACAGCTATTGCTGAAATCTATCATTTCCCTAAATATCTTCTCTATTATTTCTTAAATCTTCTTTACCTTGCTTCCAAACCATTCTTGCATCTGTATGGACTTCTTTTAAAAACTTGTATATATCTTCAAGCCTATCTTTCTCCTCTGCCTTCTCACCACGCTTTAACAGTTTTCTATAATCCTCTCTTATAACGCTCCAACGCTCTGATACTATATGTGCATCTTTCATTAGCTGATAGGCTCCTGATATATCATTCTCTTTAAGATTTCTATATCTATTTACTATACTGTTGTATAGAACTATATCTTGTTTGTATTGATCTTTATAATTCATTTACACTTACTTTCTTTCCAGTTAATAACGCTATTTGTGGTCCATATCTATCCTGTACAATCTTTTTCTTAAACTCTTCTACTGTAATAATGATTAACTCACCATCTTCTTTAATATCTGCTCCATCAAACCACATTCTATAACTAACCTCTCCAAAATTATCAAAAGCTAATTTATGAATGGGGGTAGGATAGGAAAGAGGTAGAAGAGATGGTACTTCTTCTCTTTCTTTTCCTTCTTTATCATTCTTATTATTCTTATCATTCTTGTTAGTGGTTAGGTCATGGTTAGGGGTTGGTTGGGGGTTGGTTAGGGCATGGTTACCTGTTGGTTGGCTCTTGGTTAATCCTTGGTTAGCACCTTGGTTAGTTGGTAACTCTCGACCTTGGTAAACCTCCCAATTCTCTATCTTTATAAGCAATCCTGTCTTGGTTGATTGCATGGTTAGAAATTCGTACTTTTCTAATTTTTTTAATGCAGTTCTTACATTTTGTCGTGTAATTCCTGTTCCTGCACGTAAAATTATTGAATTAACACTAGTTACAAATTCTCCCGGTTCAGCTTTAAATTGCTTTCCTTGCCACTCCCATTCCCTTCCTTTATGGTTAGCCATACCTAGAAGGGTTATAAGTATTACTTTTTGCTCTGGAGTTGATTGTTGCCATATTGCCTTTTCAAATAAGCATCTATGGACTTTAAACCACCCTTCTGACATATGCTCACTCCTTTATTTACTTAGGGTTTACCTTTCCTTGCTCGCGAACTATATATTTGTACCCTTTATCTTTTAAATATTTGCTTAATATCTTCATTTCCTCTAGATTATGTTCTACATAAAGCTCTACATATAATCTTGGTTCATCTTCTTTAATTTCCTTAGGGACTTCTGGAGCCTTTGGCTTTAAATCCATAGGTATTTGTACTTCTTCCTTCGATACTTTTTCTTCCTCAATTCTCTTAGTTGCCATTTCCTCTGCTGCTTTTTCAGCTTGTCTTATTTGTGCTGCTCTCTCATTAATTTCTCTTACTATTCTTGGCCCATCCCAGCCTAAAGCAAGATATTTTTCAAAGTCTTTATATTCTAATGGAGTTTTTAAAGTTAGATTTACTGTTTCTAAAGCACTTTCTATATTTGCTTTAATCATTTCTGCTTTAACCTTATCCATATTCTGTTGTTGCTTTAATGCTTCTGCTCTTTGCTCTATATCTTCTACTACACTTTTTGCACTAGCACTTAAATTTAAATACTTATCTAGTACTGTAAGTTGATCTGCATATTTCTTTTCTAAATTAAGCTTTTGGCAAATCTCAAATATCTTTACATCTGCAAATTTTCTCTTTTCTTCTTTACGTCTATCATCAAATACTTTAATACCTTCTTTGATTGGCTTTTCAATTTCTGTTATTATTCCAACAAGTTCTTTTACATCTGTATCAAATTTCTTTATTGGTGCTTCAACTTGCTTCTTAATAGCTTTTCTCTCTGTATCTATTTGATTTCTAAGACCTGCTAATTCTTTTTGCATAGCTTTGCAATCTTTTTGATTTTCTTCTGTTACTACAATCCCTTTGTACTTTTCTAGGTTTACAATCAAACTTTCCTTAACTTCTTCAAAATTAGTCTTTATTACTGGTAATTGTGTATTTACAATAATCTCTTTCATTTCTCATATCCCCCTAAAACTCAAAATCTTCTTGCTTAGCTTCTAATTCTTTTTGAAACTGTTCTTGTTGTTTTTTCTGTTCGCTTATCATTTTTTGTTTTTTATAATATTCAACTTTCTTTTTCTCTAATTCTTTTAGACAAAACGGATAATCTTTATTACAAATATCCTCTAATCTATCAACTCCAATATGATTACAGAATTTTTCTTCATCTCCTTGTGTTTCTTCAAGAATTCCTCTAATTACACTAATCTGAACTTTTCCTATTTTCTTAAATCCTTCTTCTTTTTCAGTATCAACCTCACCACCATCTATAGTGTCAGATTCTGAAATTTCAAAGGCTAGCATATACAAATATCTCCTCGCATACTTTTGAGTACCACCTATATTTTGAATAGCACTACATCCCTTTAACATTGCTACTTCTATAGGCATATCCCACTTTCTAAAATCATCTGTATTATCACTATCTCTAACATATAAAGTTGCTTTCTCATTTGTATATTGAATCTCTGTATACAAACCAATTTCTAAACAAATTTCATTAACATAAGGCATAAAATCTTCTAACTCAAAATATTTATAATTTGAATATTTATTAACTCCAGTCTTTTTTATATCTTTCTTTTGAAGCTCAACTCTTGCCTTTTGTATTTTTTGAAATATATTAAGCTTAGGTTGTTTATACTCTTCTAACTGTTGTTTCAACATCTCTATTTCTTCTTTTAACTTAGTAACTTCATCAGCCATTTATTTATCCTCCTGGGTTTCAAAATATAATTCATCTGATTTTCCGTCATATCCAACTTGTGTAATATAGTATCCTGGATTTTCTGCATCATAAATCTTGAAATCAGATTTATTTAATTCAACTAATTGTGCATTTATTGTAGCTATTAATACATCTATAGCTTTCATATTGCCCTCCTATAAATCTCTAATAGTTTGTCTAAATCTTTCTTTAGTGGTATACTATTCTTGATTATTTTGGTTGTGGTTACTTGGAATAGTTTGGTCGCTTTCCTCGTAACCTTTTTTTACTATTTTTATAGCTTCTTCTAATGTATATCTTTTGTCATAAAGTTCTTGGACTTTATCTAAAGCTTGATTAAGTGTATAAATACTTCCCATAAAGATCTCCTTTTTTTACTCCACTTAATAGCATTGCTGTTAAGTAATAAACCTTGTACTGTTTCTAAATTCATTATTTATCCTCTCTAGCATTAATTTTTATTTGTTCTTCAACTATTTCTTTATCCAATCTTTGACTTAGCATGACTGTTATTATATCCCCTGTTCCGAAATGCTCTATTGCACTCTCTAACATATCTTTTAAACTCATATATTCCCTCCTAAACATTTAAAGCAAATAGTAGACTTAACATACTACCTACTGTTAAAAATCCAAATTTAAGCTTGTCTATCCTTCTTGTACTATCCTGGTAACAAAATACTCCTACTAGAAAGACAATCATTAAAAAGATTACTGTTATACCTCTTGAAATTAGATATCCTGTTTCTGTCATATCTAACCCTACCTTTGCTTTTTATTAAATCTATCTACAAATTCTTTTAAACATTTACTACAAAGGCTTACACCATCTACACTTATTAATTTTTTAACCTCTCCACAGCATTCACAACCAGGAGTATACTTTCTAAGTATTATGTCATTACCTTCTGTGTAAATTTCTAAAGAATCTTTCTCTTTTAGATTTAATGTCTTTCTTAATTCCATAGGGATTACTACTCTCCCTAACTCATCAATTTTTCTTACAATTCCTGTTGATTTCATTTTTTATTCCTCCTTGAATTTTATATTTTCCCCTAACATATGGTAAAATTATGTTGAAAGGGGGTGAATTTTTATGAAAGATTTTAACGATTTTATGAAAACTCTTAATTCAAAAGATTGGTCTAAAGTAGTAAAATCAATTGAAGATAAAACTATTAATACAAACAGTGCTACAGCAAATATGATTGCCAATATTGAAATTACTACTACTCTTTTAAAGGAGTATCACAATTGGTTAAACACTGAGAAATAGTATTAGCTAATTTATCTATCCAAATAGTGTTTTCAATTGGTTCTACATACTGCTCTTGAACTGGTACTTCTGGAGCAGTTCCTAAATTTACTCCACATACTGGACAATAATTGTAATCTTCTTTTAAGTTTTCATTTTCACATCTTGGACATTTATTCATTTTTATTCCTCCTTCTCTCTCCAATCTTTACAATTAATAATTGGTTTCTTATCTAGTTGTTCATTTTTCAAAGAGCAACATCTAAAAGCTTCTATCTTTTCATAAGGACAACCATCAAGTTCTGGATGTGGTTCTAAGTACCCTGGTTCATATTCATAATGACTACAAGTTAAGCAAGTCTTATTCTTAGGGTTAAACCAACACATATTCTCATGCTTTTTCATCTGTGCTTTATTAATTAACTTCTTCTTATTACAATGTTCGCATTCATAGATTATTCTTTCTCTCATATAGTCCTCCTAAGCAACTCCATATCTTATAGCCATTTTTGTAACTATATTTATATATCCATTTAATAACTTCTTATCTTCTGCTATTACATCTAGTACATTAACTTTGTTAATCTTAGATCTACTTACACCCTCTAGTGCCATATTCTTTTGTTTATTCTTTAATCTACGGTTTATATCTACACAATAGTTTTCATTTAATAGCTTGTACGATTCTTCTCTAACATTTCTTATATGTTCAAATCCTCCAAGCTTATTTGCTATCTTATTTATTAAAGTAGCTGTTTCTTTTCTCCAACCATTAGTATCTAAGGTTACTGCTTCTCTCATAGCTTGAATTTCTTCTCTACTCTTAGCAGCTTCTTCTTTAGCTTCTAGTGCTGTTTGTTTTACTGCTTTCATTTCTTGTAGAGATTGAATAAGTACATCTTCTATACAAGTTGGCTTGGTTTGATTTTTTAGTGCTTGCTCCATCTTATTAAATGCTTCTATATATTTAAGCTTCCATTCCAAAGCTTTAGATCCAGTAAACCCCATTACTAAAAGAGAAAATCCGTCTCTAGTTAAAAGATATTCTTTATAGAATTGTTTATTTTGTGGATGTTGATATTCAGCTTCTATAAATAGGTCTGCACAATTTTGAGCACCCCCTATATTAGCAATTAAAGTTTCTATATCTCTCACAACATTTCTATGTTCCTTTTCAAAGTCATCTGAAATTTGCCTACTAGTTACTACCAAATGACCACCTTGATTTAAAATATTGATTAATTTATTCATAGCTTGTCCTCCTTATTGTTTATTACACTGATTATCTGCCCATTCTTGTAACTTAGATTTGTTTACATACCATCTTCCATCCATCTTAAAGGCCGGAAAATCTTCTCTTAATAAAAGATTGCAATACATTTTGTTATGTCCCACTCCTAAAACTGTCATAGCTTCTTGGGGTGATATTAGAATTGACAATTAACTCACTCCCTTATCCTGTTATTTTTAAATCTCTGAAAATTTCATCTGTAGTACATCCATAAGTGTCTGCCATTCTTTTTATTAGTTGTGCCGACGGAGTCCCACTCCATCCTTGCTCTAACTTATAGAACGTACTTTTACTTATTCCCAAACATTGAATAGCTTCTTCTTGTTCTATACCTGCATTTAATCTTCTTAGTCTTATTGGTGTTATTTTCATATGCTTGTCCTCCTTTCCTTTACGATATTTTTGTTATGTTATGTGAAAAGTTTGTCTTGGTATGCTTTCATTTTATCGTAATTTTAGATATTTTAAAATCACTTTATATCGTTATTTTAGATTGCATTGTTAAAATATCTCTTTGACACTTCAAATATCTAATTTTATCTTAAATTTTCTATTGATTTTATCGTTTATTGTGATAAAATTATCTCGTGAGGTGAATTGTTATGTTAGGTGATAAAATAAAAAACTTAAGAAAAGGTATGAATTTAACACAATCTCAGCTATGTGAAAAAATTGGTATAGCTCAATCTACTCTAGGTATGATAGAAAAGAATAGAACTGCTCCAGGAAGAAAAACATTAATAAAAATTGCTGATTTCTTTGGTGTTACTGTAGATTATCTTTTAACAGATGATGAAAGTGGGCTTAATGAAAAAGATAAAAAATCTATAACTAAAGATTTAAAAAAACTTATGGATGAATTTAGAGATGGTACTGATGGGATAGCTTATTATAATGGTCAAGAATTGGATGAAAATGACTTAGATCTAATTGAATCAGCTATGAAAATCGCATTAGAACAAATAAAGATAAAAAATAAGGATAAATATACACCAAAAAAATATAAAAAGTAGGTGGGATGAAACTTGACAAGCGATTATATAAAAAGAGTTATTGAGAATTTAAAAATTAAATTTAAAACATCATGTCCATATGAACTTGCTTCTGCATTAGATGTAATTATAATTACAGTACCATTGGGCAAAGTTTGGGGAATGTATAAGCATATAAAACGTACAAAAGTTATTTATCTAAATGAGAATTTAAATGAATACGAAAAAAGATTTGTGTTAGCTCACGAATTAGGGCATGCAGTATTACACACTAAATCTAATTGCTTTTTTACTAATACAAAAAATATAAATAAAATAAAAAAAGAGCATGAAGCTAACTTATTTGCTGCACAATTTCTAATTAATTTTTCTAATATTGATGAACTATATCTAAAAGAATATTCAATTGATCAACTTTCTTCTTACTATAAAGTTCCTATTGATTTATTAGAATTTAAATTAAAAGAAAATAAACTGATGTAAAGAAGGTGATAAATTTTGCCTAGAAGCATATATAAGAAAAAAATCAAGAATGGTAAAGAATACTTTTTTTATAGACTAAAACACCCTAATCTGAAAACTCCAAAAGATATATACGCAACAACTGCAAAAGAGCTTAAAGAAAAAATAGATAAAATTAAATTTGACCTAGACTCTGGTTTAAAAGATACTAAAGAATCTTTCGGAGCATTTTTTGAAAATTGGCTATTCAATATACACTTTTTAAAATTAAAAGAAGGTTCAAAAAATGTATACTATAGTATGTATAATCAACATATAAAAGATAGTTTTATATTTAATGTTAAATTAAAAGACATTTGTACTCTTGATTTTCAAAAGTATTTTAATGATTTATTGAAAAATAAAGTTTCTGTATCTACAATCACAAATATTTATAAGCTAATGAAACCAGCTATAAGATATGCTTATAACAATGATTATATAAGAAAAGATTTCTCTTCTGCTATTGTTTTACCAAAAGAAAGTGAACAAATTAGAATGGAGAAAAACAATAAACAAAAATCTTTTACAGCTAAGCAACAAGAACTATTTATTAATGCTATAAAAGGTCATAAAATGGAAGTTCTCTTTTTAACTGCCCTGTATACAGGTATGAGACAAGGTGAGTTATTAGCTTTAACCTGGGATGATATAAATCTAGATGAAATGTATATTGATGTAAATAAAAATGTTGTCAAAACAGCTTATGTAGATGTGGATAGCAAAGGTTCTTACAAATATGAAGTTCAAACTCCAAAAACTTTATCTAGTATAAGAAAAGTTTTTATTCCTTCATTGCTTATTGAACCACTACAGTCACTAAAAATAAAACAAAAGGCTCGTTATAAAAAACTAGGAAATCTATATCATTTAGAATTGAATTTAGTTTTTTGTAATTCAAAAGGATTCTATTTAGATGCAGGTAATGTAAGAAAGAAATTTAAAGAAGTTGCAAAAGAAATTGGTGCTCCTGATGTTACATTTCATTCAATGCGTCATGCTTATGCAAGTAGACTTTTTGAAAATAATGTTAAGGATAAAACTGTTCAAAAATTATTAGGTCACAGTAATATATCCACAACTTTAAATATTTATACACATGTTCAAGAAGAAATACTTAGATCTGCTGTTAATACTTTTGAGGGGCAAAAGGGGGCAAAAAAGGGGCAAATTGAAATTTAGTAATTTTATATACATCCGTAAAACTAGTGTTTTCAATGCTTTCCGTATCGTAAAAATAAAAAAACCGTAAGCATTTCGCTTACGATCTTTGTGGCAGGGGCAGTAGGATTTGAACCCACAACCAATGGTTTTGGAGACCACTACTCTACCGTTGAGCCATACCCCTATAACGAAGTTAATTTTATCATGATAATTAACCACTGTCAACAAATTATAAAAATAAATATTTTATAAAAATATTGTATATGTCAATAATTTAAACTATAATAATTATAATTATTTGATTATCAAAATATTTGATTATAGATTTATTTGGAGGTTATTATATTATGAAATTTAATCCATTAAAAATAGGAGATTTATCAGTCCCTCTTCCTATAATTCAAGGTGGAATGGGAATTGGAGTATCACTTTCTAATCTTGCTTCTGCTGTAACAAACGCAGGAGGAATAGGTGTTATTTCAGCTGCTCAAATTGGATTTAGAGATAAAAACTTTGAAAATAACGCTTTAGATTGTAACTTAAAAGCTTTAAAAGAAGAGATAAAATTAGCAAAAGAAAAATGTAAAAACGGTATCCTAGGGGTAAATATAATGGTCGCTACAAAGGAATATGCAGAACATGTTAAAGCTGCAATTGAAGCTGGTATTGATATTATTATATCTGGTGCTGGTCTTCCAACTATGCTACCAAAACTAACAAAGGGAAGTAGTGTAAAAATTGCTCCTATAGTTGGAACTCCTAAGTCTGCTAAAGTTCTTTTAAAATTATGGGATAAACATGACAATGTTACTGCTGATATGGTTATTATAGAAGGCCCTAAAGCAGGTGGACACTTAGGATATGCTAAGGATAAACTTGAGCTTGAAGATGCAAATTTTGATAATAATGTAGTTGAAATAGTTGAAGAGGTAAAAAAATATAGCGAAAAGTATAATAAAGATATTCCTGTAATTGTAGCTGGTGGTGTGTTTGACGGCAACGATATAGCTAAATACTTAAAGCTTGGTGCTAATGGTGTGCAAATGGCTACAAGATTTGTTGCTACAGAAGAATGTGATGCTTCTGAAGCCTATAAAAAAGCTTATGTTAATGCAAAAAAAGAAGATATATCAATAGTTAATAGTCCTGTTGGTATGCCTGGACGTGCTATATTAAACCCATTTGTTGAACATACAAGAAAAGAAAGAATTAAAATAACAAAATGCTATCAGTGTCTTACTCCATGTAATCCAGCCGTAACTCCATACTGTATAAGTAAAGCTCTTATACAAGCAGTACGTGGTAATTTAAATGAGGGTTTAATCTTCTGTGGAGAAAATGCTTATAAAATAGATAAAATTTCTACTGTAAATGAGATTATGGAGGAATTAAAACAAGATTTATTAAATGCATAGAAAAAGAGGTTGCTTTAGTCAACCTCTTCTTTAATATTAATCTGCTAGATAAACTAAGCCTATCTGTTTTCTTACTTCATCCATGATCTTCATAGTATTAAGTGAGTTTTCATGTGAATTAATTTCCGACTCTCTCTTTCCTTCTTTAATAATCTTTATAAACTCTTCTACTTCATAAAACATACTTTCTTTTTCAAATTGTTCATTTGAAATTACTTCTTCCCTACCATCTCTATACCTTATAGTTATTTTATTAAAACTATTAATTTGTTCAATGATTATACTTCCCTCTTCTCCTTGAATTTCTGAAGGAATATATGAATTTGATATCTTAGAATACTGAATAGTTCCCATCATATCATCATAATTGAAAACTACAGAACCCTCCCCATCTACACCTGTGTTAATCATATAAGCATCAGCCTTAATATAATTAGGCTTTCCAAACAAAGCTACCATTGGATAAATTGTATAAACACCTATATCCATTAATGCTCCATTAGATAATTCTCTTTTAAAAGCATTTTCTATAATTCCAGCTTTATATTTATCATATCTAGAAGAGTACTGACAGTAGCTGCCAAAGTACTTTCTTACCTTACCAATCTTGTATAAGTTATCTTTAAGTATTTTGAAATTTGGCATTTGTACTGTTTTCATTGCTTCCATAAGAAGAACATCATTTTCTCTTGATGCCTTAATCATATCTAAAACTTCTTTAGCATTAGACCCAAAGGCTTTTTCAACTAAAACATGTTTCTTATTATTCATGCACAAAATTGCCTGTGATGCATGAATGGAATTAGGAGACGCTATATATATTGCATCTATCTCTTCACACTTTGCCATCTCTTCTAAGTTATCAAAAAATAATTTAGCTCCATAAGGTTCACCAAATTCTTTTGCCTTACTTAAACTTCTTGAATAAACTCCAACCAACTCAAAATCCTCACACTCTTTAGCTCCATCTAAAAACCAGTGAGATATATTACTCGTTCCTATAAGTCCAAATTTAATTTTGCTCATATTAATCATCATCCCTTATACTTTATTCTTATTGTTTATTCCATATATCTTTTACATACCTAAGTTCATCTATATCAACTATGCTATTAATATAATTCTATCTTATTAAAGAAAAACCTTTCCAAAAATATATAGAAATTTCTTTTCTAATTTCACTTATTTATATATTCTTATATTTTTTTGCCACAAAAGAATTTTTCTAAGATAAATTCTTTTAAAAGATATATAAATAATATTTTTTTA
>OHMA01000770.1_pt1 | contig 15921 bp, 8 predicted proteins | sample 1569171 | NCBI WGS metagenome assembly OHMA01 (sample SAMEA3879580, study PRJEB24766) | human gut metagenome | biome: human-associated habitat; feature: feces | place: USA | collected 1985/1987
GACAATTGGCCAAAGGTACATTTGATAAGGATGGATGGCTGAATCTGGGATTTTGTGGGCACCAGCCCGAGATTGCCGACAGATATGTATCTACTGGCAGTAATTATTTGTGTACTTTTATTTTCTTGCCTTTGGGTTTACAGGCGGATGATGAATTCTGGACGGCCAAGCCTGAGAAATGGTCTTCGGTTAAAATATGGAGCGGAAGTCGTGATATAAAGAAAGATGGTTCTATTAGAAACTAGAATTAAATCTCGAAGGTATGTTCTATTTAAGTAACAATAGTACAACATACCTTCAACAGAGTTGAATAAAAATAGAAATATTATGAAAAAACATTTGAGATTGGCAGCTTTATTGGCTACTACAATTCTGGTATTGTCAAGTTGCAGTACACAGAAACAGGTCAGATTGGTTTTATTGCCGGACATACAAACTTATTCACGACTTTACCCGGACATTCTGAGATCGCAGACCCAGTGGGCGGTGGAACATGCAGATAGTATTGATTTTGTTTTACAGCAAGGGGATATGACGGATCACAATATTGATAAAGAGTGGGCGGTGGCAGCTTCTACCTTGAATATGATGGATGATAAAGTTCCTTATGCTTTTGTTATGGGAAATCACGATTTGGGAAAAAATTCGAACAAAAGAGATTCCCAATTGTTTAATAACTATTTTCCTTATGCAAAATACAGTAAGATGAAGAATTTCGGAGGTGCGTTTGAAGAAGGGAAAATGGATAATGTATGGTATACTTTCAAAGCTGCCGGAATAAAATGGCTAATTCTTTGTTTGGAATTCGGGCCTCGTAATAATGTACTTGATTGGGCGGGAGAGGTTGTGAAGAAACATCCGCATCATAAGGTGATTATTAATACGCATGCGTATATGTACTCAGACGATACGCGTATGGGAGAAGGAGACCGTTGGTTGCCGCAGAAATATGGTTTGGGAAAGGATACCGGTGAGAATGCGGTGAATAATGGTGAGCAAATGTGGGATAAGTTGGTGAGCAAATATCCCAATATCCTCTTTGTCTTTAGTGGACATGTTTTGAATGGCGGTGTTGGGACGTTGGTTAGTACAGGCGAACAAGGTAATAAGGTATATCAGATGTTGGCTAACTTTCAGGATGGAGTGAAAGGAACGAATAGAGGACAAACCGGTTTTTTACGTATTGTAGATATAGATGTGAAAAAGAAACAGGTAAAAGTGGACACTTATTCTCCTTATTTGAAAGAATATAAGACTGACGCTAAGAATAGATTCTCATTTGAGGGAGTTAATTTTAAATAATCTGGTTTTACATTCCAAAGGATATAGCTATGAGCAGCATTCAATCATTTTATTTTGTAGGTGTGATTACTTTAGTCTCTTCTGCCCATGTTTATGGACAGAAGAAAGATAAGATGAATGTTTTATTTATCATTGCTGATGATATGCGGCCTGAATTGGGGTGTTATGGAATAGAGGATATTGTGACTCCTCACATTGATAGATTGGCGGAGCAGGCTACGGTCTTTCAAAATGCATATTGTAATATTCCTGTGAGCGGGGCTTCCAGAGCGAGTCTGTTTACAGGAGTATATCCTTGTTATCCGGAACGTTTTACTGCTTTCGATGCTAATGCAGAGAAAGATTGTCCCAAGGCACTTTCGCTTCCGGAGTGTTTTAAGAAAAACGGATATTATGTTATTTCCAATGGAAAAGTTTTCCATAATATAACCGATCATGCCCGTAGTTGGTCAGAATATCCGTGGAGAGTATATCCTGATGGTTACGGTAAGGATTGGGCTGAATATAATAAGTGGGAATTGTGGCAGAACGAAGAGTCTTCCCGTTATATCCACCCTAAGACTTTGCGAGGACCGTTCTGTGAATCGGCTGATGTCTCGGATACAACTTATATTGATGGTAGAGTAGCGCAGAAGACGATTGCAGATTTAAGGAGATTGAAAGAGATGAAAGTACCTTTCTTCTTGGCATGTGGCTTCTGGAAGCCACATTTGCCGTTCAATGCTCCTAAGAAATATTGGGATTTATATCAAAGGGAGAAGATTCAGTTGGCATCGAATCCTTATCGACCGAAAGCATTGCCGAAGCAGGTTACTTCCTCCGGTGAGATTCGTGGATATGGGAAATTTACGACAACAAAGGATGAGGCTTTTCAGCGAGAGGCAAAACACGGTTATTATGCATGTGTGAGTTACATAGATGCGCAGATCGGTTTAGTACTTGATGAACTTGAACGCTTGGGATTGGCAGAGAGTACGATAGTAGTGATATTAGGAGATCATGGCTGGCATTTGGGTGAACATGGTTTCTGGGGAAAACATAACCTGATGAATCATGCGACCCGTGCTCCATTGATTGTCCGTGTGCCTCATTGTAAAGGCGGAAAAGCTGGGGGAGTTGTAGAATTTGTGGATATTTATCCCACATTGTGTGAGTTGTGTAAAGTTCCGGTTCCTGAGGGGCAATTACAGGGAAAAAGCTTTGTTCCTATTCTGCAGGATAGTGAGAAGAGGATAAAAGAATACGCTTTTGTTCAATGGCAAGGTGGGTATAATATTGTTTCGGAGCGATATAGCAGTGCTATATGGTTGAAAGGTGATTCTGTTGTAGGCCGGATGGTGTTTGACCGCCAATCGGATGTTGCAGAGAATGAAAACAAAGTGGGTTCTGTCTCATTAAGTGAAGAGATAAAAGAACTGGAAACTCAGATAAGAATAAAAAAACTTCAATTAGAAAAATAATTTTAAAGAATATATAAATGAAAGTAGGTTCATCTATTATTGCATTTTTGGGACTGATGGCAGTTTGTAGTTGTTCAGCTCCCAAAAGCGAAATGAGTACTCTTGTGAATAATAGTTTGCAAATAGCGACTGTTCAATCAAAGTTAATGGCTGAGAATTTATTGAATGAAGAGGAGAAATTGCCACGTACTATTGGTAAGGATGGTAAACTGATGACTTCAAAGGCCAAATGGTGGACAAGTGGTTTTTTCCCTGGGGTATTATGGTATTTGTATGAGGTGAATCAAGATGATTCCTTGAAAATGTATGCAGAAAATTATACCAAAAGGATAGAAAATGAGAAATACACAACAGATAATCACGATGTGGGATTTATGTTGTATTGTAGTTTTGGTAATGGGTATAGATTGACACATGATTCTACTTATTTGGAGGTGTTGAAAACTGGTTCAAAATCATTGGCAACACGTTTTAATAGTAAAATCGGTGCTATAAATTCTTGGGGGGCTAGAGGTAAATGGCAATATCCGGTAATTATAGATAATATGATGAATCTTGAGATGTTGTCATTTGTAGCTAAAAAAACGGGAAAGGAGTCTTATATGGATATGATTAATGCTCATGCGCAAACTACTTTGAAACAACATTTCCGACCGGATAACAGTTGTTATCATGTCGTTTCTTATGATACGATTACAGGATTGCCCCATGCTAAAAATACACATCAAGGCTATGCGGATGAGTCTGCATGGTCCAGGGGGCAAGCATGGGCATTATATGGTTATACAATGATGTATAGAGAAACAGGAAAACCAGAGTATTTGGAACAGGCCCGTAAAGTGGCGAGATTTATTAAGAATCATCCCAACTTGCCTTCAGACAAAGTACCGTATTGGGATTTCGATGCACCGGATATTCCAAATACACCTCGTGATGCATCAGCGGCAGCAGTCATGGCTTCTGCATTGATTGAATTGAGTCAGTTGGATAAAAGTGAAGAAGCCTCAGCATGGTTTGATTTGGCGGAAGCGCAGATTCGTTCATTGTCTTCACCGGATTACTTGGCGGAGTTTGGAACTAATGGAGGTTTTATTTTGAAACATAGTGTAGGAAATTTGAATAAGAATTCGGAAGTGGATGTACCTTTGAGTTATGCAGATTATTATTATGTGGAAGCTTTATTACGTTTAAAGAAAATTCAAAATGAAAAATAGAATAGGAATATGGGTTGCCTTTAGTTTTCTTCTTTTCTGTTTAAAATCTTATGCCCAACCGACAGGAAATGAAGACAGATGGTATTGGGTGAATACTATGGTAAAAATAGCCAATCCGGTATTGGACAATCTTAGTCAAGGGACACTGAAAAAGAATATGCCGTTTGAATCCTTGTCAACTGAACCGTTGAGAAGAGAGGTCTCGTATTTGGAGGCTGTAGGGAGAACAATTTGTGGAATTGCTCCTTGGTTGGAACTAGGACAGGATCAGACAAAAGAAGGCAAATTGCGAGCTAAGTATATACAAATGACACTAAAAGGTCTTAAGAATGCAGTCAATCCAGACTCGCCGGATTATTTAATGTTTGATAATCGGCATTTTCAACCACTGGTAGATGCTGCTCATCTTGTACAGGGAATTTTAAGAGCTCCTAAACAAATTTGGGGGAATTTGGATAAAGAAACGCAGGTTCGTTTGATTAAGGAACTGAAAAGAACTCGAGGCATTAAACCCAAAGAAAGTAACTGGTTGCTTTTTGCATCTATGGTGGAGGCTGCTTTGCTGGAATTTACAGGCGAGTGTGACACATATAGACTGAATTATGGAATTCATCGTTTTTTGGAAGATGGTTGGTATAAAGGAGATGCTTGGTATGGTGATGGTCAGGAATTTCACTTGGATTTTTATAATAGTATTGTTATCCATCCCATGTTGACAGATATCCTTGCTATAATGAAAAAGCATAATTTGGAAGGAGGGGAGAATCTTGACAAGCAGATAATCCGTCAGCAACGGCTATCAGAACAATTAGAACGATTGATTTCACCTGAAGGAACCTATCCTGCTGTTGGGCGTTCTATTGTTTATCGTTTTGGTATTTTCCATGCTCTTTCTCAAATGAGTTTAATGAAGAGGCTTCCGGAGAAACTTCTCGGGGGGCAAGTACGTTGTGCGCTTACTGCTGTTTTGCATAGACAATTTGCAACTCCGAATAACTTTGATAAGAATGGATGGTTAAAAATAGGTTTATCCGGCAACCAGATAAATATGTCAGAATCATATATAAATACGGGTAGTTTATATATGTGTGCTACTATATTTTTAGCATTGGGACTTCCGGCTGAGGACTCGTTTTGGACAGAAACTTATATGGAATGGACCAATATGAAAGCATGGAAGGGAATAGATGTCGGGGCTGATAAAGCATTGCGAAAGGGATAGTTGATATATGGGGGGAATATAAGATAAGTGTTTTCTTGTTTATTTGTTAAACTCTTTTTAATGACTAGTATTTGGGCAAAATACTTAGTTATTTAAGGGAATATATTAAAAGAAAACTTCAATTAGACAAGAACTAGATGTATCGAATAAATTATTAATTAAATAATTAAGTTTATGTCATTAACAAGTATTATTTGTGGCATAGCGTTGCTGACAATAGGTGAAGTTGGGCCTCAGAATATGCCCGATACTATAGAACCTGTTGAATCACCGTTTGTTATGCCTTTGTTTGAAAGGCCTGTTTTTCCCGAATCTACCATATTGGTAAGGATGGAACAGGAAGGTATGTCCACTAAACCGATTCAGGAGGCTATTGATAGTATGAGTTGCCGAGGTGGTGGAACGGTGGTAGTTCCTCCCGGTGTATGGCGGACAGGACGCCTTATCTTGAAGAGTAATGTAAATTTGCATCTTTCGGAAGGAGCGGAATTACGTTTCAGTGGTAATATAATAGATTATCTTCCGGCTGTTTTTACACGGGATGAGGGGGTGGAGCTTTACTCTCTTGGAGCTTGTTTGTATGCTGATGGACAGGAGAATATTGCATTGACTGGAAAGGGAAAAGTAGTTGGACCGCCTACCAGTTGCGAGATATACAAGTGTAATGAAAGTATGTCTAGTGACAAGGTGATAAGAAAACCGCTTGCCGACCGTATTTATGATGGAAAGAATGGTGAAGGAGTCTTTTTGCCTAAGACATTTGCCCCTATCAATTGTAAGAATGTCTTTGTAGAAGGTGTTACATTTGAACGGGGACTGTATTGGAATATTGTACCACAATATTGTGAACATATTTTAATTCGGGGGATTACAGTGAACAGTTTCGGACATGGACGTACGGATGGTATTGATATTGATTCAAGTAATGATGTACTGATAGAATACTGTTCGCTCGATTGTCAGGACGATTGTTACACCATGAAGTCCGGGCGGGGTAAGGATGGATTGAAAGTGAATCGTCCCACTAGTAATGTCGTTATACGTAAAAGTATAGCACTGAGGGGAGCAGGCGGTATTGTGTGTGGTACTGAGATTGCCGGTGGAGTGAGAAATGTATATATGTACGATTGTGTTTTTGAGGGAACAGACCAGGCTTTCCGTTTTAAAACTCGTCGTCCACGAGGAGGTTTTGTGGAGAATATATATGTGGAACGGGTGCGGGCTAATGTGAAAAGACAGGCTTTGTATTGCGATATGCTTGGTTCTGCCCGCTGGGTAGGTGAGTTGGCACAGCGTTATCCGGCCCGTGAGATAACTCCACTTACACCGTGGTTTGCTAATATTTCCATTCACGATGTGGAGATCACCGGATGTAGCACATTGGTGGATGTGTCTGCATTACCGGAGAAGCCGGTGAAGAACTTTTTTTTCGGCAATGTCAAAGCACATTGTGATCGGATTGGCAAAATATGCGATGCCACAAAATTCTCAATGAAAGATGTAAGAATAGAGAGTTGTGATACAGTAATGCGTATTGATAATTGTGATTACGCCTCTTTCTTTGGGTTCAGCAATGTAACTACAGGTAGTTCGGTGAAGATAGAAAAAACGGGAGGAGAATGTCGCTATTTAAATGTGCAGACATATCCTCTTGTCCCAGTAAATTATCAGTCCATTCGTCCTGGTGAAGTGTGGCTTGATACTGAAGGAAAACCTATTCAGGCCCATGGGTTTCAAGTGACTTTTCGTGAAGGCAAATATTATTGGTATGGTGAGGATAAAACTCATACTCTGTTTGGTACCAATCGGATGTTTGGCGGAGTACGTTGTTACTCATCTACTGATTTTTACAATTGGAAAGATGAGGGGAGGATAATTGAACCTGCTACTGATCCACATTCACCTTTGCATCATTGTCAGAAATTGGAACGCCCACATATTCTTTATTGTGCCAAAACAGGCAGGTATGTATGCTGGCTGAAATCACAAAGTAATGATGGGCATTTTGTTATTCTAGAAGCTGAACATTTTATGGGACCCTATCATTTTGTCCGCAATCTGAAACCTAATGGCTTTGCTGTGGGGGATTTTGACATGTATGCTGATCCCGATACAGGAAAAGGTTATGTTTGGTTTGAGCGTCCTCATTGGGAGCAGATATGTGCTGAACTTTCTGATGATTATACAAATGTAAATGGCCGGTATTCAGAACATTTTGTTGGAAAGGTTCCACCGTTTACACGTGAGGCGGCAGCACATTTTGTAATGGATGGTAAACATTATATTTATACATCAGGGACAACTAGTTATACTCCCAACCCTTCGGAAGTAGCGGTATTCGATGATTATCATGGTGAATATACGGTGTTAGGGAATCCACACATAGGTGATGAGTATGCACATTCTTTTTGCTCGCAGATTACAAGTGTGATAAAGATTCCGGGAAAGGATCTTTATGTGGCTATGGCCGATCGTTGGCTACCGCATACTAATAAAACGGATATACCCAAGAAAGACTGGCAGTCTTTCTTGACCCGGTACAAGGATCACCGTCCTTATCCAAAGGATTTTGCAACTCCTAAAGTGGCCGACAGATTTTATACGCTTGTTAATCCTAATCAAGATGTATATAAGGCTACTTATGTATTTCTGCCAATTGTGGTGAAGGATGGCATACCGATGATAGAGTGGAAAGATGAATGGAAACTGGAAAACTATGAATAGATGATTTTTCTTTTGTTGATAGGGCACATCCGTTTATTTTTACTATCTTTGCTAATATGGCGTATGTCGGGAAAATGATGTACGTCATATATTTAAATGCCTGGTATGAATCTGATTGAAATTGTATGAAAACATATATTTGTCTGTTATGGGTTGTTTTTGGGTGTATAGGTTGGGAAATGCATGCATCGGTAGATGTACATCCTACTTTTATCACGACTAGTGACGGATTGGCGAATAATTCGGTACGTTATCTGTTTCAAGACAGCAAAGGGTTTATTTGGATGGGTACATTAGATGGGCTGAGCCGCTATGATGGCCATTCATTTGTGACATTCCGTCCGGAATCAGGCGATAAAATTTCTTTGGCAAATCATCATGTAAAGAAGATACAAGAAGATCGAAATGGTTTCTTATGGTTTATCACTGCTCCGGAATTAATGAGTTGTTACGATTTGAAACATGATTGTTTTGTTGATTTTACGGGGTGTGGGGAATATAGACGGCCTTACAATAAAATATTGGAAACTGCTGTCGGGGATATTTGGCTGTGGCATCATCAGAGTGGATGTCGTAAAATAGTCTGTAAGGATGGAATTCACTCTTCTGTATCTTTTACAAAGGAAAATGGGAAATTATCAACTAATGCAGTGAATTCCGTTTATGAGGATGAACAGGGAGTGATTTGGATTTGTACTCAGCTTGGGCTGTTTCAGGTGACAGAAGAGGGATATACCCAGGTAGTTCAAGATAGTTTGTCTTTTGTAGGGGCGATGTCTTTTCGTCACAAGATTTTTTTTGTAACCTCTGATGGAGGTATTTATGAAAAGTCTTCAGGTAAGAATTTGTTTTTGACAGCCCGGTTGCCGTGGAAACTTTCTGCTTTTAATACCTATGAGTCCTGTCGTTTACAGAACGATTGGGTGTTTTTTACTCCTGAGGGTGGAGAGGTGTTTAGTATGTCTGAGAAAAGATTGATTCATGATTCATCGCTTGATATTCGTTTAGGAAAATGTGAAAAGGATAATTTGAATAATCTGTGGATTTCCAATGGCACTGGTCTTGTACATTATATTGATGTCCGGACACGTGCCGTCCGGATTTTTAGATTAATGTCTGATGAAAAAGTTAAGTTGATAGGGGATGAACGTTATCATATCATACAAGATGTTCCACGTGGACTGATATGGATTTCTACCTATGGTAATGGTTTGTTTGTTTATGATTCTCAAAAGGAGGAGATGACCCATTACTCGTATCATGTGGATGAGTTTAATCGGGTGAATTCTGATTTTCTTTTATATGCTATGGGCGACAGAACCGGTAATATCTGGTTGGGATCAGAATATTCCGGCATAGCTTTATTGTCAGTATTAAATGATGGGGCAACTTATATTTATCCTGAAAATGAGAAATTGGTGGATCGTTCCAATACCATACGTATGGTTACGTGTATGGAGAATGGGGATGTGCGGGTAGGAAATCGTCGGGGGGGATTGTTTGCTTATGACTGTCACTTGAATTTATTGCTAAGAAATTATTATCATCTTAGTGTCTTTGCTCTCAAAGAGGATGACAAAGGGCAAGTATGGATGGGAACCCGTGGGAATGGATTATGTATAGGCGATAGATGGTATGTGCATCGGGCTGATGATGTGAATTCACTTGCACATAATCATATTTATGATATCTATAGGGACTACCGGGATAGAATGTGGATTGGAACTTTCGGGGGAGGACTCGATTTGGCTGTTTATCAGAAAAACGATTTTGTGTTTCGTCATTTTTTGAAGGGGAGTTTTGGAGAGCAAGAGGTTCGTACTATTACTGCTGATAGGAATCATTGGATGTGGGTAGGAACCAATAATGGTATTTATGTATTCCATCCGGATTCTTTGTTGAATGATTCGCGGCAGTATTACGTTTATAATTTGGATAATGGGAAAATACGTAGCAATGAAATTCGTAATATTTTTTGTGACAGCAAAGGTCGTATGTGGATTGGAACCACCGGTAAAGGCTTTTCTGTCTGCCAGTCAGGACAAACTTATGATCAGTTGGAATTCCGGCATTATGATGAGGATGACGGGTTGGTAAATAATGTAGTCCAGTCTATAGTGGAGGATAGAGATGGAAAAATCTGGCTGGGTACCGAATATGGAATGTCCCGGTTTGATCCGGATACGGAGGTTTTTGATAGTTTCTTTTTTTCAGCGATAATGCCCGGCAATGTCTATTTGGAGAGTAGTGCCTGTGTTATGAAAAACGGACATTTGCTGTTTGGAACGAATCATGGTTTGGTTGTGGTCGATCCTGAAAAAGTCATGCCACAGCATGTCGTTTCTCCGGTGGTTCTCACTGATTTAAAAATAAATGGAATTTCTGTTCGTCCCGGGGATATTGATTCTCCTTTGACAGAGGCATTAAGTTATACAAATAGAATAGAATTGAAATATTATCAGAATTCATTCAGTATAGATTTCTCTACTTTTGACTATTCTATGGCAAATGATGCCAAGTATATTTATAAGTTAATTCCATACGATAAAGATTGGGGAGTCCCTTCCTCCTTGAATTTTGCAGCTTATAAAAATTTGTTGCCGGGTACTTATCAGTTACATGTAAAAGCATCCAGTGCTTCCGGTGTATGGGGGGAAGATGAAACCGTATTACAGATTGTTATTACTCCGCCTTTTTGGAAAACAGGTTGGGCCTTTGCCATTTATATAATGCTGATTTGTATGGCAATGTATATGACATTCAGACTAATCCATAAGTTTGCTATCTTGCGGAATCGTATTCAATTAGAAAAACAGTTGACAGAATATAAGTTGGTCTTTTTTACCAATATCTCTCATGAGTTTCGTACCCCGTTGACGTTGATCCAAGGAGCCTTGGAAAAAATAGAGGCTATGGGTAGGGGTTCTAAAGAATTGGCTTATCCTATAAAAGTGATGGATAGAAGCACGCAGCGGATGCTCAGATTAATCAATCAATTGCTGGAATTCAGAAAAATGCAGAATAATAAACTGGTTCTTTCATTAGAAGAAACAGATGTTATCGTTTTTCTTTACGATATATTTCTGAGTTTTAGGGAAACGGCGGAATCTAAAGAAATGGAATTTAAATTTATTCCTTCTGTCAGTTCTTATCCTATGTTTGTTGATAAAGGTAAACTGGATAAGATAGTCTATAATCTTCTGTCCAATGCATTTAAGTACACACCGGAGGGCGGGAAAATAGTTTGTTCGGTAGATGTGGAAGAAGAAACAAAAAAATTGATCATTTCCGTGTCAGACACCGGTATTGGTATTCCTTTGGAGAAACGCGGGCAACTTTTTTCTCGATTTATGCAAAGTAGTTTCTCTGGTGATAGTATGGGAATCGGGTTGCATTTGACTCACGAACTTGTAAATGTGCATAAAGGAAGCATTGAATATGCGGAGAATGAAGGACAGGGTTCTGTTTTTACAGTCACTTTGCCATTGGATAGTTCTGTATATGAGTCAAAAGATTTTTTGATCTCTACAGCCTTAATGGAAGAAACGGATCATACAGACGAAGGCATTCCGTGCCGTCTCGTAAAAGAAGAACAGATGGCGGCTCCTTTAAACAAGAAAAAGATATTGATCATTGAAGATGATACTGATATTCGTGAATTTTTGAAGAAAGAAATATCTGTTTATTTTGAGGTGGTAGCCGAGGCTGATGGTGTGGCGGGTTTTGAACGTGCACGGACTTATGATGCTGATCTGATAATATGTGATGTCCTAATGCCGGGAATGAATGGGTATGAAGTAACCCGTAAGTTAAAAAATGAATTTAGTACCAGTCATATTCCGATCATTCTGCTGACAGCAATGGGAACTACCGAAAATAAATTGGAAGGAGTAGAAAGTGGGGCGGATGCGTATGTAACCAAACCGTTCAGCTTAAAATTGCTTTTGGCACGGATGGTTCAATTGATTGACCAGCGTGAAAAGTTACGTGAGAAATATGTGAATGATCCCAGTATAGAGCGACCGGCTATTTATACTTCTGATAAAGATAAACAGTTCCTTGATAAATTGCAGGCTATTATAGAGCAGGAGTTGGGAAATTCGGAATTTACGATGGAAGACTTTGCTGCCCGGATGAAATTGGGGCGTACTGTATTCTCTAAGAAAGTTCGTGGTTTGACAGGGCATACTCCTAATGAATATTTCCGTATTATTCGTCTGAAGAAAGCGGCGGAATTATTGTTGGAAGGTAATTATAATGTGAGCGAAGTTTCTTATAAAGTAGGTATCAGTGATCCGCTTTATTTTAGCCGTTGTTTCAAGACACACTATGGCGTGTCTCCTTCTGTTTATCTGCGTGGAAAAGAGAAAGAAATATAGAGTGGGCAACCTTTATTGTATAATCGGGCGGTAAATATCAGTTCGTTTCTTAAAAAGCTTAAAGTGTATAAATTTCCATGTTAATGAACAAAAATACATTTTGGGGCTTTATAAATAACGATATATTTGTAAAATGCTGCTTGAATATTTCAGATTGAAAGAAATAAGATACTCATTTTAAATTTAAGACCATGAAAGAACTAAAGATGTACATCGATGGGCGATTCATCGAAAACCAATCCGATAAGTGGATTGATGTATTGAACCCTTCTACGGAAGAAGTGATATCTAAAATGCCTGATGGCACACCGGAAGATGCACGTGCTGCTATAAATGCTGCCGTGAAGGCACAGCTTTCTTGGGAGAGTCTTACCTCTATTGAACGTGCCGGCTATTTAACTCGGATTGCACAAGGTATCCGCAAGCGGGAACAGGAATTGACTGATATTATCATCCGGGAGGGTGGAAAAACAAGAGGATTAGCTAATGTAGAGGTGTTATTTACGGCTGATTACCTTGATTATATGGCCGGATGGGCCCGTCGCTATGAAGGGGAAATCATTCCTAGTGACCGTCCTCACGAAAATATATTTGTCTTTAAGAAACCTATTGGGGTGACAACAGGCATCCTGCCTTGGAATTTTCCTTTTTTCTTGATTGCCCGTAAGGCCGCTCCTGCTCTGTTGACGGGGAATACAATTGTGGTAAAGCCGAGTCAGCTGACACCGGAAAACGCGTATGTTTTCGCACAGATTGTAGATGAAGTTGGGTTGCCTAAAGGTGTATTCAATCTGGTGAACGGTCGTGGTTCGGTGATTGGACATGAATTGGCTGCTAACCCTAAAGTAGGTATGGTTAGTCTGACCGGAAGTGTGGAGGCTGGAATACAGACTATGGCAGCCGCTTCTACCAATGTGACGAAGGTTTCTTTGGAATTGGGAGGGAAGGCTCCCGGTATTGTAATGCCGGATGCAGATTTGGATTTAGCTGTAAAATCCATTATTGCTTCGCGTGTTATTAATACAGGACAGGTATGTAATTGCTGTGAGCGCGTGTATGTACATTCTAGTATAAAAGAGGCTTTCCTTGAAAAACTGTTGGCAGGATTCAAGCAGGTGAAAGTGGGTGATCCGAATCAGTATACAGACCTCGATATGGGTCCGTTGATTGATGCCAATGCACTGAAATCAGTAGAAGAGAAAGTGAAAAAAGCTATTGAGCAGGGAGCTGAGTTGCTATGCGGTGGTCATCGTATCGGTACTAAAGGATATTTCTTTGAACCGACGATTTTGATTAATTGTACCCAAAAGATGGATATTATTCAGGAAGAAACTTTTGGACCGGTACTTCCGGTTGTTGAGTTTACAGAGGTGGAAGACGCCATTGCCTGGGCTAATGATTGTGAATATGGGCTGACTTCTTCTATTTATACCCAGAACCTGGATATGACATTCAAATTGATTCGTGCGTTGAAATTTGGTGAAACTTATGTGAATCGTGAGAATTTTGAGGCGATGCAGGGATTCCATGCCGGATGGCGTAAATCTGGTATCGGTGGCGCGGATGGTAAACATGGGCTGGAAGAGTATTTACAGACGCAGCTGGTTTATTTGGAAACTAAAGGCTGATTCTCATCATTATTCTATGTAGGATTGTCTCGGGATATAATTCGTATTTTATGTCTCGAGATACATCTTGTTATATGATGGATATTTATTATTGATTTGGATTGATACTTTAAGAAGTATAGAGTACAAAATACTTGTTGTTTCGTCCTGTTGGAAAAGGTTTATTCATCATAAAACAGCATGCTATGAAATTGTTTTTTTCCTTCGTTTTTGCCTTATTGGCTTTTACAGCTTGTACAAAACCCGAAAAGGAAGTCTATATCTTCACTTCTCATCGTGAGCCGGCATTGGACGGGTTACATTATCTTTACAGCTATGACGGCTATCATTGGGATAGTATCGCAGGTTCATGGTTGAAACCGGAAATAGGAAATAAGACTCCTTATTATAATTATTTCACTAAACAGACCGAAGAACAGAAATATGCTCCCAATTCGATGATGCGTGATCCGTCCATGACCCAAGGCCCGGATGGAACTTTCCATTTAGTGTGGACAATCAGTTGGAATGGAGAACAGGGATTTGGTTATGCCAGTTCTAAAGACTTGATTCATTGGAGCGAACAACGTGAAATCAAAGTGATGAAAGACTCTTTGACTAACAATGTGTGGGCACCGGAAGTTTTCTATGATGATGAAAAGGAACAGTTCATCGTTGCCTGGTCCTCTGCCATTCCAGTAGAGAGATATACGGCAGCCGATAGTTTGGGAGCTAATAAAAGTCACCGTGCCTATTATACCACGACCAAGGATTTCCAAACGTTTACTCCTGCAAAGGCGTTTTATGATCCGGGATTTAATTCTATTGACGGATTTATAGTAAAGCGTGATAAAAACGACTATGTATTAATTATAAAAGACAATCGCAAGCCTGGTTACAGTGATTTGTTCTGTGTATCCGGGCCATCGGCAGAAGGACCTTATGCTGATCCGTCAGTAAAATTTGCACCGACTTACTCTGAAGGTCCGTGTGCCGTGAAAGTAGGTGATGAATGGTTGATTTATTTTGATGTTTATCGGGAAGGACGGTTTGGAGCCGTGTCTACAAAAGACTTCAAGAACTTTACTCCCATTGACGATCAGATTTCTATTCCGCAAGGACATAAGCATGGTACTATCATAAAAGTTCCCGAATCAGTTTTGCTCAACCTGAAAGCGGAGGAAGCTAAAAGATTCCCTCAAAAAGACTAGTTATTACCCAGAATTGTCTGCTTGAATAAGTTACTTTGGGCTTTTGAAATTTATAAGATGAATGCACAAATGAAAAACAAGAATCTAGTATTATTATTCCTTCTTCTGATGGTGGAAGGAGGGCTGCTTTCGGCAGCAGCACAGAGCAAATCGTCGGTTTATAAGCCTTGGAGTCATGGACAACTGAAAGTAAGTAAAGAGAACCGCTATCTGATGAATGCGGACGGAACTCCTTTTTTCTGGTTGGGGGATACAGGATGGCTGTTGCCCGAGAAACTGAATAGAGATGAGGCTGCTTATTATCTGGAACATTGTCGTCAGGCAGGTTTCAATGTGGTGCAGGTACAGACTATAAATGGAGTTCCTGCCATGAATTTCTATGGCCAGTATTCCATGATAGATGGTTTCAATTTTAAGAATATAGACAGAAAAGGAGTTTACGGGTATTGGGACCACATGGATTATATTATTCAGAAAGCTGAGCAGAACGGCATTTACATAGCGATGGTATGTATCTGGGGAGGGCTTGTGCGCTCCGGAAAGATGAATGTTGAAGAGGCCAAAGCGTATGGTAGATTTTTAGGTGAACGATATAAAGATGCCCCTAATATTATTTGGGTAATCGGTGGAGATACTTATGCTGACCGGAATACTGAGATTTGGGAGGCGTTGGCGAATAGTATTCTTGCTGTGGACAAGAATCATATAATGACCTTTCATCCGTTTGGCCGTACATCCAGTGCTACTCATCTGAATAATAAGGAGTGGATGGATATGAATATGTTCCAAAGTGGACACAGGC
>OHMA01000771.1_pt1 | contig 15904 bp, 12 predicted proteins | sample 1569171 | NCBI WGS metagenome assembly OHMA01 (sample SAMEA3879580, study PRJEB24766) | human gut metagenome | biome: human-associated habitat; feature: feces | place: USA | collected 1985/1987
ACCGGGGGTGTTTAGTCTCCTTTACCCGATATAGCTGATATTGGCGTCCAGCTCGCCGCTGTAGCCGTTGATGTGGGCTGTTCTGGTGCCCTGCCACATATCGCAGCCGATGGGGCTGGAAGAGACGCCGTAGTGGGCATTCCAGATGGTGTAGCGGCTGCGCAGGGTGTTGTAATCCACCCGCTTGCGGTACCATGTGGTGGAAGCGTACACGCCGGGCTTGTAGCCCAGCTCCTTCACCCGCTCGCAGAAGGCGATGGCGCATTTGGTGCGGTCCTCAACACCCAGACCGTCGGCGCGGCCGGTGCCGCGCGGGGCGGTGGAGGCCTCGGTGTCATAGAAGATGGGGTAGTCCAGCATCCGGCCATTCAAAGCCCAGTTGCAGCCATCGGCCTCCTCCTGCGCCTCGGCCTCGTTCACGGCCTGTGTAAAGAAATACACGCCCACCTTCAGTCCCGCGTTGCGGGCATTGGTGAAGTGCTCTTCGAACATGGGGTCCTTGACCAGGTTTCCCGCAGCACCGTAGCCACGGTAGCCGATGCGGATGATAACGAAGCTCACGCCGGATTTTTTGATCTTGTTCCAGTCCAGCCCGGACTGATACTTGGACACGTCGATGCCAAAGGTCACGTTGTCCTGCTTTACGCCGTTGGCGTCAAAATAATACAGCTTGCCGTCAATGGAGCGCAGACCGGTGACCTTTTTGTTGGTGTCCTGCGCGTAGTAGTAGGTCTTGCCGTTCTCGGTGCGCCAGCCGGAGTACACCGGCTCTTCTTCTTTGTCCTTGGTGCCGAACAGCCAGTTGAACAGCCAACGGAAAAAGCCGTTTTCGTCGGTCAGGTCGATGCACTGTGCTTCGGCATCCTCCAGCGCGCCGGAATCCAGTGCCTGCTGGATCTGCTCCGGGGTCAGCAGCACACTGCCCTCCGGGGTGTGCTGGCTGGCGGTATCGTTCTGGGCGGTGCCGTCCGCTGCGGGAGCCTGCGGGTCCTGCGCGGCCAGCTCCGGGGTCTCCTCCAGCAGCATGGCAGGGGAGTTCTCCTCTTCCAGGGCGGTATCCTCAGCGGGCTGTGCCGGTGTTTCCGGTGCTTCTGCGTTTTCTTCCGGTTCAGACGGGGCGGTTTCAGTGGTTTCCGGTTTTTCCGTCTGAGCCGGAGCGGGGGCGGTCTGCTGCGGCTGTGCGGCGCTTTCTGCTGCCGGCTCCGGGGCGGCGGTCACTATGCTCTCGGCTGCTGGAGCAGGGTCGGCTGCTGCCGGGCTGCTTGCCTGCGGTACCTCGGCGGTAACATGGGGCACGACCGCGCCCACGGTCAAAGTCTCCGGCTGTGCAGATAGCAGGGTCGCTGCTCCTGCGCCGCCCACAGCCAGAACCAGCGCCATGGTCAGCGCTGCAACGGCTGTCACCGCCTTGCGGCGGGCTGTGCCGGATCGGTCAAATCGTTTTTTCATCTGTCGTCTCTGCCTCCGAATCTCCCGGTGGTGCAGCGTAGCGCTGCCCGGGTCTTTGCCCCCTTGCCCGGGGCGGGCCTGCTTTTATTCCACGCCGCCCATGGATTCAGGATAAAAAGGACGGCGGATGATAACTTTACGCTTCCTTTAGTATACACCCGCACGCGGGGAGCAGTCAACGGCACAGCGGGCTTCTACACAAATTCTCCACCGGGGCAGTGTGTCGGAAAATGTTCCAAATGGAATACGTTCCGGCAGGGCAGAACATTGCACAAAGCCGAAATTTCACATTTTTTCCAGCAACCCCTTGCTGTCTTGACAGGTGTATGGTATGATACAGGGCATACGTTCGTAACTTTAACGATCTGTTTTGGATAGAAAGGCAAGTTTTATGTCGAAGCTGAAAGAATTTTTGGCGCGGAAGGATATCGTCATCTCTCCGCAGCGTTACCTCATTGACGCGCTGGGCGCAATGGCACAGGGTCTGTTCGCCAGCCTGCTGATCGGCACCATCATCAAGACGGTGGGTCAGCAGATCGGTCTTGCCCTGCTGGTGGATCTGGGCGGCTACGCCACTGCCATGAGCGGCCCCGCCATGGCCTGTGCCATCGGCTGGGCACTGCACTGCCCGCCGCTGGTGCTGTTCAGCCTGATCACCGTGGGCTACTCGGCCAATGCGCTGGGCGGCGCAGGCGGCCCGCTGGCTGTGCTCATCATCGCCATTGTGGCGGCAGAGCTGGGCAAGGTGGTAAGCAAGGAGACCAAGGTGGATATCCTTGTCACCCCGCTGGTGACCATCTTTGCGGGCGTCGGGCTGTCCATGCTCATCGCCGCACCCATCGGCGCAGCCGCAAGTCAGGTGGGCACTCTTATTATGTGGGCCACCGAGCAGGCTCCGCTGGTCATGGGCATTCTGGTGTCGGTCATCGTGGGTGTGGCACTGACCCTGCCCATCTCCTCCGCTGCTATCTGCGCCGCACTGGGTCTGACCGGCCTTGCAGGCGGCGCTGCCGTGGCGGGCTGCTGCGCCCAGATGGTGGGCTTTGCCGTGATGAGTTACAAGGAGAACGGTGTAGGCGGCCTTGTCAGCCAGGGTCTGGGCACCAGTATGCTGCAGATGGGCAACATCATCAAGAACCCCCGCATCTGGATCGCCCCCACGCTGGCCAGTGCCATCACCGGCCCGCTGGCTACCTGCCTGTTCCACTTTGAGATGAACGGCGCAGCGGTCTCCTCCGGCATGGGCACCTGCGGTCTGGTGGGGCAGATCGGCGTCTACACCGGCTGGGTCAGCGATATTGCCGCCGGTACCAAGGCTGCCATCACCCCCATGGACTGGGCTGCCATGGTGCTGCTGTGCTTTGTACTGCCCGCCGTGCTCAGCGTGGTGTTCTGCGAGGTGGAGCGCAAGCTGGGCTGGATCAAAGACGGCGACTTGAAGCTGAACTAAATAGTTATAGTTAAACCACCGGAGCGTCTGCGGATGCTCCGGTGGTTTTGTTTGTAGGGGGACGAACCCTCTCAGTCTCGCATACGCTCGACAGCTCCCCCGAGGGGGGAGCTTTTTGCATCTGCCGCTTTGCGGCGTAAAACCTCCCCCTTTCGGGGGAGGTGGCATCGCGCAGCGATGACGGAGAGGGTTTACTCCCGCAAAACCCCATGAAAAAATACACTCAGATTGCATAAAATACGCATATATTTATAACTATTTGCATAAAGATACAGATTGAACCAAAAGAAAAGCGAAACGGGTACTATGTTTGGCAGTTTTTAGCATTGACGGAAAACCCGCGCTGCGTATAATAAAAGCATCAACCGCAAACGAAAGACAGAGGATGCGAAGGGAAAGTACGCATCAGAGAACAAAAGTGTATTTTTATTAAAAGGAGCGCGTTTATCATGAAAAAGGAAAACATCAAAAAAGTCGTGCTGGCTTACTCCGGCGGTCTGGATACCTCCATCATCATTCCCTGGCTGAAGGAAAACTACAACAACTGCGAGGTCGTTGCTGTTTCCGGTGACGTAGGTCAGGGCACCGAGCTGGACGGTCTGGAAGAAAAGGCCAAGGCTACCGGCGCATCCAAACTGTATGTGCTGGACCTGAAGAAGGACTTTGTGGAGAACTACATCTTCCCCACCCTGAAGTTCGGCGCGAAGTACGAGGACTACCTGCTGGGCACCAGCTTTGCACGTCCGTGCATCGCCAAGGCACTGGCTGATATCGCCATCAAGGAGGGTGCAGATGCCATCTGCCACGGCTGCACCGGCAAGGGCAACGATCAGGTGCGTTTTGAGCTGACCCTCAAGGCACTGTGCCCGGATATGGCCATCATTGCTCCGTGGCGTGAGTGGGACATCGAGAGCCGTGACGAGGAGATCGACTACGCCGAGGCACACCACATCCCCCTGAAGATCAACCGTGAGACCAACTACTCCAAGGATAAGAACCTGTGGCATCTGTCTCACGAAGGTCTGGATCTGGAAGATCCGGCAAATGAACCGCAGTATGAAAAGAAAGGCTTCCTCGAACTGGGCGTTTCTCCGATTGACGCTCCGGACAAGCCGACTTATGTAACCATTCACTTTGAAAAGGGTATCCCGACTGCCATCGACGGCAAGGAAATGGGCGGCGTTGAAATCGTTGAAACCCTGAACAAGCTGGGCGGCAAGCACGGTATCGGTATCGTAGATATCGTAGAGAACCGTGTTGTTGGTATGAAATCCCGCGGTGTATATGAGACTCCTGGCGGAACGATCTTAATGGAAGCTCACCAGCAGTTAGAGGAGCTCGTTTTAGACCGTGCAACCATGGAAGTGAAGAAAGATATGGGTAACAAACTTGCCCAGATCGTTTACGAAGGAAAATGGTTCACACCTTTATGTGATGCAGTCAGAGCTTTCGTTACCTCCACGCAGGAATATGTAACCGGTGAAGTTAAATTCAAATTATACAAAGGCAACATCATCAAAGCCGGAACAACTTCTAAATACTCTCTGTACAGTGAGTCACTCGCAAGCTTTACAACCGGTGATCTTTACGATCATCACGATGCTTCCGGATTCATCACGCTGTTCGGACTTCCATTAAAAGTTCGCGCTATGAAGATGCAGGAGATCGGTGAGAAAAATAAATATGAGGACTAATCACAGGATGTGATTATGGTTCTATTAATTCATAGCGGACAATTTCCTATGAAGTAAAAAAACAGGAGCTTGTGCTCCTGTTTTTTTACTTTATACTGCCTTGTTCTGCCATCCATGAAAGAACCTGATTGTGACTGTGCCTCTGACATCTATGATTCTCACTGTCTCAGTGCTTCTACCAACAATTTTTCAAGATACTCTGCTGCCGGTGTAAGTGCCGCCTCATCCGCATAAAACTTTGGATGATGGTTCGGATAACCGACTCCCGTTCCCACGTTGATAAAACAGCCCGGAATCTTTTCGAGATAAAAAGCAAAATCCTCTCCACCTGTCGAATTACGCTGTGGAACAACCTCAAAGCCACTCTCTTCTGCCACTTTTTGTGCAAACGCACTCCACGCTTTCTCATTGACGGTTGCAGGCGGCCCCGGATACCACAACAATTCCGCATTTGCGCCATATGCCGCTGCTGTGTGTTCCGCAATCTCACGCATGCGTCTTTCTATAAAGATACGATCGTCTTTTTCCATGGAACGCACGGTACCCTCCAGTTCCACCTTATCCGGGATCACATTCCAGGTATTGCCGCCATTAATCCTCGTCACACTGACAACACCTGTATGGAACGGATTTAAGTTTCTGCCGACAATACTCTGGAACGCCTGTATCACAGATGCAGCTACCAGGATCGTGTCCACGCCCTCATCCGGGTGTCCTCCATGGCAGCCTGTTCCCGTGATATTTAACTCAAACCGGTCTACTGCAGCCATTACACTGCCCGTGCGGATTCCCAGCGTTCCAACCGGAAGATATGCCGCCGTATGCAGCCCAAAGATCGCTGTTACATCCGAGAACACACCGGTTTCAAGAACTGTCTCCGCACCATGGGAAGATTCCTCTGCCGGCTGGAACAGAATTTTTACAGTTCCCTGTAACTCCTCTTTCCTCTCCTGTAACAGCAATGCTGCTCCAAACACCGCCGCCGTATGAAAATCATGTCCGCAGGCATGCATTTTCCCCGGAGTTTTTGATTTATAGGGAAGATCGGTTTCCTCCGCGATCGGCAGTGCATCAATGTCACAGCGCAGTCCATAAGTTTTTCCCGGTTTTGCGCCGCGCACGATGGCGGTCACACCGGTCTTTAGCGGTATCTGCAAAATCTCAATGCCTGCCGCCGCAAGTTTCCGTTTGATCCGCTCTGTCGTCTCATATTCCTCATAAGACAGCTCCGGATGCATATGAAGTTCCTCAAAAAAACCGGTAAGTTTCTGTTCTAATGCCTTTCGTTCCATACTCTTCTCCATTTCTACACATTCTCACGTTCTGCCCGCAACGCCGTCTATTATAACAAACGATCGCCTGCATGCTCCGCAAACGTTCTATCTGTTATCCCTCTCATCATTTCTGTGGTTTAAATTTTTATTCGCTTTCATCCGCCGCCTACCTGCGTCCACCGGATGGATCAAATGCATCACGCAATGCATCGCCAACAAAGTTGATGGAAACTACCAGCACAACGATCATAATTCCCGGTGGAAGCCACAGCCACGGCTGTGAAGTCAATACCGTGATAGACTGCGCCCCGTTTAACATATTTCCAAGGCTTGCCATCGGCGGCTGTACACCCATGCCAAGGAAACTTAAAGCCGCCTCATCCAGCATGGAGATCGCCATAACAGATGTTGCATATACGAGGATCGGTGCAACTGTGTTTGGTAAAATTTCTGAAAATAAGATATGACGAAGCGGCATCCCTGCCACCACATTTCCCTTGACAAAATTTGTTTCACGCAGACTTAAAACATTTCCACGCACCAGTCTCGCCACACCCGGCCAGTCTACAAATCCAAGGATCAGGATAATGCTCCACAAACCCGGTTTAAAGATTGCCGCCGCAACGAGCACAAGAAGGATATAAGGAAATGACATCACCATATCCGTAAAACGCATCAGGATCATATCCGCCACACCGCCAAAATATCCCGCGATCAGACCGAGTACCACTCCGATTACCGTGGAGATCACTGTTGCAAGGATTCCTACAAGCAGAGAAATTCTGGTTGCGTATAAAAGTCTGCTGAACACATCCCTGCCGATCTGATCCGTTCCAAGGATAAATTCCTTACACGGTGCACCGCTGAAAGTTCCGACGATCGCATCCGGATCATAAGGCGCAACAACCGGCGCAAACAGAGCAGCCAGACCGACAACCACCAGTATCACAAGGCTGATCTTTGCAAGATGATGTGCACGGAAACGCCGCATCACAGTCTGCATGTATGTTTCATTTGCATTAACTTTTTTCTTTTTTCTCATATAAGTTCAACCTCTTTACTGAAGTTTTATCGTCGGATCTACCACCGCATATAAAATATCCGTCAGAAGATTGCCGAGCAGTACCACGATCGCCGAGAGCAGACAGACGCCCATGATGACCGGATAATCACGGTTTGTGATCGCACTCATTGTCATAAGTCCAAGACCCGGCCAGGAAAAGACCTGCTCCACGATGATCGATCCGCCAAACAGTACCGGTATCTCCATTCCAATGACTGTCACGATCGGAACTAAAGCGTTGCGCAGCGCATGTTTATTGATGACCAGGAAATGACCGATTCCCTTTGCCCGCGCTGTGCGCAGATAATCCTGCTGTAAAATTTCAAGCACCGCGCTGCGGATATATCGGATATTGGTTCCTGCCATGGAAACTGCAAGCACAATGACCGGCATAACCATGTGTACCGCCACGTCCGCCGCTCCCCCGGATGTTCCAAGTGTCGTCATTCCTCCGGAAGGCAGCCAGCCCAATTTTACCGTAAACAGATAAATAAGGAGCATGGCAAGGAAAAATCCCGGAATACTGCTGCCAAGGAACGATAATGTTACCACCGTATAATCGCCTTTCGAATACTGATGGATTGCGCTGTAGATCCCTGCCGGAACCGCAAGCAGGATGCTGACAAGCAGTGACACTCCCATCAGAAGCAGGGTCGGTCCAAGATGACTCGTGATCATAGCAGCAACCGGCTGGTAATTTTTAATGGAATATCCCATATTTCCATGCAGAAGCTGCCCCAGCCATACAAAATACTGTACATAAAATGGTTTGTCGAGCCCTAATGCTATCGCTTTTGCCTGTACAGCAGCCTCCGAGACGCGTGGTCCCTGCAGCATTTCAAGCGGACTCCCCGCCATGCACATAATCGCATAATCGATCACGGTAATGCCGAGCAAAACCGGAATTGCGATCAGGATTCGTTTGATAATATATTTCGTCATAATATTCCTCATTCCTGGATGAAAAAATGTATGTTACGCAGTTTCTGTCCCCTCGTAATAAGGACACGCCACCAGATGATCCGGTTTTTCCGCCATCGGCAGAAGCATCGGCTCACTCACACTGCAGTCTTCTCTCGCATACGGGCATCTCGGATGAAACCTGCATCCCTTCGGCGGATGTACTGCAGAGGCAACCTCACCTGTCAAAACGGCTGACTTTTCTTCCCGCCGTCCCGGATCTGCAACCGGTGCTGCCTGTGTCAGTGCTTTTGTATACGGATGTACCGGATGCATAAATACCTCTCCGGCATCTGCAATCTCAACGATCTTTCCCAGATACATGACTGCGATCCGGTCACTGACATAACGGACTGCACCAAGCCCATGACCGACGAACAGACTCGTCAGTCCCAGTTCGTTCTGCAGCTCGCGGATCAGGTTTAATATCTGTGCCTGGATCGACACATCAAGCGCACTGACCGGTTCGTCACACACGATAAACTCCGGCTTTAAGGACAACGCTTTTGCAATTCCGATACGCTGTCTCTGACCACCTGAAAATTCATGCGGGTATTTTAGAAGTGCACTTTGAGGCAGACCAACCATATCCAGAAGCTGTTTTAAGTCTGTATCGATCATTTTCTTATCGGATACACCATGATATAGCATCGGCTGTGCTAAAATATCATAAATATGTTTTCGTGGATTGAGTGAAGAATAGGAATCCTGAAAGATCATCTGAAGATTGGTTCCCGCCTGTTTTCGTGCCTTTTTTTCACCGCGTGTGAGAGATTTTCCACCTATTTTTTCCCCATGATAATAAATCGCACCGTCAGTCGGCGAGAGCAGTCCCACCAAAAGCTGGCCGATCGTGGACTTTCCACAGCCTGATTCTCCAACCAGTCCAAGGGTCTCGCCCTTTTTTATTGAAAAATCAATGCCGTCCACGGCCTGTATCTGACTGACGGTATGGGTAATGATACCGCCCTTGATATCATAATATTTTTTTAAATTCTCTACTCTGATCAGTTCTTTATCCATTCCTGTTTTAACTCCTGTCAGCCTTATGGCAGCGCACGAAATGATCCTTTTCTATCTCCCTCATCTCCTGCTTCTTTTCACAGCCTTCCCCGGCAAATGCACAGCGGTCCGCAAACCTGCATCCCGGAATCTGGTCATAATTTTCCGGTACGATTCCCGGAATCGATGCAAGCGTCCTTCCGCTCTCATCGTAAATGCCCGGAACCGTATCAAGCAGTGCTTTCGTATACGGATGTGCCGGATGATAAAAAAGATCCTTCACAGATGCCATCTCGATGATCTGTCCCGCATACATGACAAACACACGGTCCGCCATCTGCGCCACAAGTCCGATATCGTGTGTGATCAGGATCACAGACATCCCAATCTCTTTTTGCAGATCCCGTATCAGTTCCATGATCTGCGCCTGGATCGTCACGTCAAGTGCCGTCGTCGGCTCATCTGCGATCAAAAGTTTTGGATTACAGCAAAGTGCCATCGCGATCATCACTCGCTGACGCATTCCGCCGGAAAGCATATGCGGATATTTTTTCATTGCAGCACGCGCATCCGGCATACCGACTTTCTCTAAGATCGTGACCGCACGCTCTCCTGCTTCTTTTTTTGGCAGATGCATATGAATCCGGATGCTCTCCGTGATCTGGCTTCCGATCGTAAACACCGGGTTTAACGATGTTAAAGGATCCTGAAAAATCATCGTCATCTGATTTCCGCGGATCGTATCTAACTGTTTTTCATCCATATCCAGCAGATTTTTGTTTGCAAAGAGGACAGAGCCGTCAACGACAGCTCCGCCCCTTCCTAATAATCCCATAATAGACAGTGATGTCACACTCTTGCCACAGCCGGACTCACCAACGATACAAACCGTCTCTCCTTCTGCGACATCAAAACTGACATGATCCACACTGATTTTTTTTCCAAAATCCCCGGTAAACTCTGTGGTCAGATCATTTACCTGTAATAATTTTGACATTGATTTTCCCGTTCCTTATTTCGTAATTTCCCACTGTTCCACATTGTTAAAGAAACCGTACACACTTGGTGTGGCATTTGAAAGACGTTTGTTGACAGCAGCCTGTGCGCTGACAATATAAGCAGAGAACATCGGAACATCTTCCTGTACCTTCTGATCCACAACGGAGTAAAGCCCTTTGATCTCATCCATATCACTTGTTGTCTGTGTCTTTGCAAGTGCTTCATTGACGCTGTCATCCCCGTATCCGGTCCAGCTGTCCTCGCCGCCTAACAGCCATGCCACATCCGGATATGGATCAACCGGTGCATAGGTGTACTGTACTGCTAAAATATCATAGTCATTGGTGCCTGCGACAGACATCAGTGTTGCAAAATCTACAGTCTGCACTTCCACTTTAATGCCGACTGCAGCCCACTGTGCCACAAATACATTCGCAGCATTTACAAATGCACTGTCACCGGAGTTCACATAAAAGCGTAAGGTCTGTGATCCGTCCCATCCGGCTTCCGCTAACAGTTCTTTTGCTTTCTCTACATCCTGCTCTACCGGAACGATACTGTCATCATAGAAAGGACTTGCAGAAGACAGAAATCCATCTGCAACTTCCCCTTTTCCTTTTAAAAGCTGTTCTAATACCATCTTACGGTCGATTGCATATAACATTGCCTGACGCACACGCACATCCGGAACATTTTTTGTCTGGATAAATACGGACTGGTTGGTCACCGGTTCTCCGTATTCAACATTTACATTGGAAAGTGCCTCAACACTATCATAATCTTCCTCCGGGATGACACTCATTGTCGGCTGTGTAATATCAATCTCGCCGGACTGTAATCCTGCATAAAGCTGGCTGCCGCTCACGATCTTGATATTGAGTTTTGCGATCTTCGGTGCACCTTTCCAATAATTTTCATTTGCTTTATAAGAAATATAATGGTCGACATCGAAATCTGTTACCATATATGGTCCGCTGACGACATCCGGGTGATTGAACCATTCTGCAGTCTTTAACTCTTCTTCCGTGTACTGCTCGATCACATGTTTTGGAAGTGTCATCAGATAACGCGCATAAGAATTCTCAAATGTGGTCAGAGACATCTCCTCTTTTGTGGTGAACTGTACGGTCGCATCATCGATCGCTTTGATACCATCAATGCTCTCTGCTCCCTCCTCGGTAAAGCCGTCATCGCCCACACCCTCAAATACGTAATACATCATGGAAGTATTGCCAATGACCGGGGATGTCAGACGCAGTGCCGTATATACGACATCATCTGCCGTGATCTTCTCCCCGTCTGACCAGGTTGCTTTCTCATCAATATGCACGATAAAATTTTTGTTATCTTCCGTCGTAACAGAATCCGCGATTTCTCCCTCAAATTCCAGATTCGAATTTAATTCTACCAGTGGAAGAAACATCAGGCTGGTCGCATATTTATTGGTCTCTCCGCCATCCATCAAAAGCGGATTTAACGTTCCAAGTGTATTGGTCACACCGATATTTACAATATCATCCGAAACCTCTGCTGTCTCTGTTGCCGCCGCATTTTCCCCCTGCGGCTGACTGCCTGTATTGCCGCCGGAAGTTCCACATCCAACAGCCGTAACTCCCATCGCAGCTGCGAGCACCAGTGCTGACAGGACCTTTTTCCATCTTCTTTCTTTTCTCATAATTTCCTCACTTTCTGCGAAAAACTCCCGTATGCCCGCTTTTAGCATATATAATAGTACTTTTCGCATATTATTTCTAGTAATCCACTAGGAATTAGGTAAATTATATTTTCTATGTTTTAAATTGTCAATCCTTTTTTGTTGAAAGATTGACAAAAAATTCATGGCTGATTATAGTATTGCTTAGAATAAAGAAAAGAGGCAATACACATGAAGAATCTGCTAATTTACCAATCCACCGAATATGACTGCGGTCCGACCACACTGACAAATGCCATCCGCTATCTCTTTGACCGCGAAGAAATTTACCCGGATATCGTCAAATATATTATGCTCTATTGTCTTGATTCTTATAATGAAGCAGGCGAAGTTGGAAAACGCGGTACATCCGCATCTGCCATGATGTTTTTGAGCAACTGGCTCACACAGTTCGGACAGGTAAAAAACTTCCCGATCTCCTGCAATTTTCTCGCTAAGGACGAGGTTGTACTCTCTGAAAACAGCCGCATTATCGGTGCCTTACAGCAGGGCGGTGCCGTTTTGCTGCGTGTTTACCTGGAAGTTCCTCATTATATTCTTCTGACCGGTATTTCGGGCAGTGATATCTATGTGTTCGATCCTTATTATGAAGAACCGGATGATCCGGAACTCGACAAAGAATTCTTTGAGGAAGGCATCACCTTTATCACAGATCAGCCCAAACGCGCCAACCGCCTGATCTCCATCACACGGCTTTCCTGCACCGGTGTCGGTTTTTATGAAATGGGACCATATGAGGAACGAGAGGCAGTGATCCTGTTCAACACAAACACCAGAAAAACACCGGAAAACAGTATTGAATATATCATATAATAGTATCTAATATCAAAAGACCTTTCTGGATCTCATCTTCACCCAGTCTTCCATAGCCAAGTAAAAGAATCGGTTTATGCGGTACAGTTCCGGCAAAATTGTTTTTTTCACTTTCTATGGAAGCATTTTTATTTCTCACAGTTTCATTACAGCTCTGCTCCGATTTCCGTACAACATATTCACTGATTCCATAGATACGGATTCCTTGTTTTTCCGCCAGATCACATATCTCTGTTTCTTTTTTTTCAGTGTTTACCTGTACTAAAACATGCAGTCCTGCATGATCTCCGTAAATTTTTTCTACCCAGCTTCTCTTTTTTAACTCTGCAAGCAGGAAATCATGTTTTGCACGGTAGATCCCCCTCATCTTATTCAAATGACGTTCAAAATGTCCCTCTTCAATAAAGGCACGCAGTATCTCCTGCTGAATTTTGGGAACGGTCGTAGAATAAAATCCACATTTTTCATGATAACGTTTTAACAATTCCGGTGGAAGCACCATATAACTGATTCGAAGTGACGGCGCAATGCTCTTAGAAAAAGTTCCAATATAAATCACTTTTTCAAAATGATCCACGCTTTGCAGCGACGGGATCGGCTTTCCACGGTAACGGTACTCACTGTCGTGATCGTCCTCGATCAGATAGCGTTCCTCTTTCTCCAATGCCCATTTCAACAATTCCAGCCTTTGTTTTAACGGCATGACCGTTCCAAGAGGGAACTGATGGGAAGGCATGATATAGACAACATCCGGATCATAATTCCTGACCTTTTGTGGATCTATTCCATCTTCTTCCACCGAAACAAGCGTCATCTGATATCCCATATTTAAAAATGTATGATATGCCTGCAAATAAGTTGGATTTTCCATGAGAACCCGCTTATTTCTTCCTAAAATCTGTGTCAGTAAAATCTCAAGATATTCATTTCCTGCTCCGATGATCAGCTGATCGGGCTGACAGTTCACACCTCGCGCCTGATGCAGATATGCTGCAATCGCCTTTCGAAGCCCATAGTCCCCCTGTCCATCCCCGGATAACAGCAATTCTTCCCTGTCATCTAACAGTGCATTTTTGTTTAATTTTCTCCACACATTATATGGGAAATGCATGGTATCGATTGCATATGGGGAAAAATCAATAACATGGCTGCAAGCTGTCTCTTCCTGCTCTTTTTTTCCAAATGTAAATGTATGTTTGAAATCTTTTTCTATATGCCCAAACTCATACAGCTCTGTAATATCACACACAAAAAACCCCCTGCAAGGTTCTGCTTTGATGTATCCCTCTGCAAGGAGCTGTTCATATGCCATTTCGACGGTACTTCTGCTTACCGACAAATGCTTTGCCAAAAGTCTTGTCGACGGAAGCTTTTCCCCAACAGGAATTTTTCCCTCAATGACATCCCGTTTGATATATTCGTATATTTTTTCATAGAGGGGAGCTTTCGCTCCCCCCTGTAAATCAATCATTATTTCAATCATAATAATTTTGCCTATTTGCTGTTTTTGATCTCTGCCACGATCTTTTCTTTTAAATCATATGCACGGTCTTTCATCTTTTTCGATGCAGAAGGTGTAGCCTGGATTCTTGAAATACACTTAGAAGCCACATCATATTTTTTGAAATGATATGCCATTGCCGCAAGAAGATAATCTACGGTACACTGATCCATTCCACACATTGGAAACATCTCTGTAGACATTGCTTTCATAAATCCCTCATATGCCTGCTGGTAAAATGCCTCTTCCTGCTCTTTTGCCTCTTTTTTCTTCTCTAAGGTCTCCGGATCTGTTCCTTTTAACTCCTCTGCCTTCCCACGATACAGCCAGGAAAGTTTTAAACATGAATAGGCCTTCTCACTGGTCTTTCCTTTTTTGACGATCGTATTGAAAAGTGCAAGCTTATAACGCTCGATTGCCTGATCATAGTCTAAGACGGCAGGTTCATCGGAACCTGTTGGTTTGAAATTGGCACAAACCTGTTCCTTGATCAGTTTGATCTGTCCTGATGTCACATGCTCGAAATAACGGTTCATCGCTGTATATCCGCAATACGGGCAGGATGCCACATCATATTTTAAAGTGTCAATGTATTCGAAACGCGGACGCAGATCCAGATCCGGCTCTAAACGTTTGATTCGTCCGTTCTTGATCATTTTTGTCTTAAATACCTTGTCACAGACAGTACAACGGATTGCCTTGTCTAACAGAAAACTGTCCTCTGTCGGAGCAGCCTCTGTTTTTCCACCATCAGCGGATGCTGCCGGCTTTTTTTCATCCTCAAACAGATCCGTTGTGTTATCTGCTTTAATACCAAATTTTTCCAATCCTGCAAATAAATTCATTTGTATTTCATATCCTTTCCTGTTACGCCCGTTTCAGGGCAAAAATGCAAATCATTACAATGCTATGCATTAGGCAGTTTAAATGAGCTCTTAAGTGAAACGATCCGGTTAAATACCAGATGATCTGCGGTCGAATCTTTCGCATCCACACAGAAAAATCCCTGTCTTACGAACTGGAAACTGTCATATGCTTTTGCATCTTTTAAATTTTCCTCAACAACACAGTTTTTTAAAACAGTGAGGGAATTTGGATTCAGATTCAGACTTCCGTCCTCATTATACACTCCTTTTTCCTCATCTACAATGTTTTCATAGAGACGAATTTCAGCCGGAACTGCCTGTGCTGCAGATACCCACTGGATGGTTCCTTTTACTTTTCGTCCGTCCGGGCTGTTTCCACCTTTAGATGCCGGATCATAAGTACAGTGGATCTCCGTCACCACGCCATTTTCATCTTTTACGAAACTGTTGCAGGTCACAAAGTATGCGTTCATCAGACGTACTTCGTTGCCCGGAAACATACGGAAATATTTCTTTGGCGGCTCTTCCATAAAGTCTTCACGGTCAATATAAAGTTCGCGTGAAAATGGAACTTTACGCACACCAAGTTCCTCATTTTCAAGGTTATTGACTACCTCAAGATACTCTGTCTCTCCCTCCGGATAGTTGTCGATCACAACTTTAACCGGATCTAAGATCGCCATCATACGTGGACGTTTCATCTTTAAATCTTCACGGATACAGTACTCTAACATGGCATAATCCACAGAGCTGTTTGCCTTGGAAATACCGCAGAGTTCCACAAACATTTTTAAGGATTCCGGTGTAAATCCTCTTCTGCGGAGTGCCGCAATCGATACAAGGCGTGGATCATCCCATCCGTCTACGATACCTTCCTCCACAAGACGCTTGATATATCTTTTTCCTGTCACTACGTTTGTTAAATATAATTTTGCAAACTCGATCTGTCTCGGCGGCATCTCATCCTTATCCGGAATCATATCTTTGCCAACCTCATCGATCACCCAGTTGTACAGCGGTCTGTGATCCTCAAACTCGAGTGTACAGATCGAATGAGTAATTCCCTCAATGGCATCCTCTAATGGATGTGCAAAATCGTACATCGGATAAATACACCAT
>OHMA01000772.1_pt1 | contig 15900 bp, 16 predicted proteins | sample 1569171 | NCBI WGS metagenome assembly OHMA01 (sample SAMEA3879580, study PRJEB24766) | human gut metagenome | biome: human-associated habitat; feature: feces | place: USA | collected 1985/1987
CGACGAGGCGATCATCCTTCGTTATCAGGCGGAAAGCATCATTAACTGGCGCACCAAACGCATCAATGGACGTGATCAACTGGTGCTGGTGGTTTTACGCGAATGCATGGAAAAGGAAGATGGTTTTGCGTACGAGGATGAAATCCAGTATCGCGAACTGGCTCTGGAGAACGGAAAGTTTGTCTGCCGGGTATGGCGAAAGACAGCTGACGCAGGCTCTTTTTCCGTCACTTCCGAGTATCAGCCGAAGCCAAAAGGTGAGGAATTCTGGGATGAAATTCCCTTTACCTTTGTTGGTGCGCAGAATAACGATCCCACCATCGATGAGTCGCCATTAGCTGCTCTCGTTGAAATAAACCTTGGCCATTATCGAAATTCGGCAGATTACGAAGACAGCGTATTTTTCTGCGGTCAGGTGCAGCCGGTGATTTCCGGTCTTGATACAGCATGGCGTGACTGGCTGCAGGATAAGGGTATTCGTGTCGGTTCTCGTTCTCCTTTCCTGCTACCGAAGGAGGGGAGTTTTACGTATGCTCAGGCGCAACCAAACACCCTGGCTAAAGAGGCAATGGACAGTAAGCGTGATTATTCTGTTCAGCTTGGCGCCCGGCTTATCGAGCAGAACGGTGCGGTTAAAACCGCCACGCAATCCAGCGGCGAGCAAACCGCATCCACATCGGTGCTCGGCATTTGTGTGTCCAATGTCTCGGAGGCCTATACGCTGGCGCTCGGCTGGTGCGCCAGATATCTCGGCATAAAAGGCGAGGACTACCGTTACAGCATCAATCAGGAGTTTATCGCCAAAGTCGCTGAATCCGGCATGGTAACGGCAATCGTCAATGCCTGGCAGTCCGGTGCGATCCGCGACACGGATATGGTCAGAGCGTTGCAGAGGCTTGACCTGATAGATCCCGCTGATGACCCTGAAACTGTCATTGACGCCATTCGTAACGGCGCGCCTAACCTGATTGGTGGCAATAATGGCAACGGCGAATGACAAACTGCTGGATGAATCCGTAGCCCACGCTATATGGGTGAGTCGTTACAGTACCGGCGTTGCCAACAGGATGATAAAAGTCCTGAATGACAGCGATGCCGAACTTACCGCCAGGCTGCTGGTGGCTATCGATACGCTGGATCCCGAGAGCTTTACCGTTTCGCGTCTGGAAGCGTTACTGGTCAGTGTCAGGGCCGTAAACAAGGATGCCATACAGTCGATGTATGCAGCCCTCTCTACCGAGCTGCAGGAGCTGGCGAAACATGAGTCCAGTTTTCAGATGAGCCTCTTCCAGTTTGCCATTCCCGACGATGTTCTGGCTCTTCATCCACTGGTTGGCATCTCCCCGGATGCAGTTTATGCCGCGGCGATGGCGCGTCCATTTCAGGGGCGGTTGCTAAGCGAATGGGCCAGCAACCTCGAAGCTGATCGTATGGCGCGCATATCCAATACGGTGCGGCAGGGTTTTCTCCTGGGCGATACGCATGAGCAGATCGCAAAAAAGGTTCGTGGACATGCTAACCGCGGCTACCAGGATGGTGCGCTGCAGATGAGCCGGGCCAATGCGGCCAGCATAGCGAAAACAGCAGTAGGGCATCTTGCATCAACAGCAAGACAAAGCTTTGCGTCGGCGAACGACGACATTCTGAAGGGTAAGCAGTGGTTATCCACTTTGGATAACCGGACATCAAAGGATTGTCGGATCCGCGACCGCCTCAAGTACACGCTGGATAATAAACCGATAGGGCACAAGGTGCCTTATCTGCAGGGACCTGGAAAAATCCACTTTTGCTGTCGGAGCACTGAAACTTACATCCTGAAATCGTCTGAGGAGTTGGGTATCAAAGTCGGCGAAATCAAGGATAGCTCGCGCGCCAGCATGGATGGACAGGTTCCGGCTGATACGAATTACCAGGACTGGTTCTCCCGGCAGTCGTTCACGCGACAAGCTGAGATTGTCGGAGAAACGCGCGCCAGGCTGATTCGTGATGGCGGCATGTCTCCCGATGAGTTCTACAACGACAGGGGCGAGTGGCTGACGCTGGACCAGTTGCGCTCAAAGGATGAGCAGGCATTCAGAAACGCCAAGCTTTAACTAACATATCTTATTCAATCAGGCTGCCTTCGGGCGGCCTTTTTTAATGGGCCAGGCCCACAGTAACTATCCCAAGGGGACAACATGCTTATTCGTAACATGCTCATTAAATATTATTCGGCAGCTGGTGGTGAAGGTGGTGATGGCGGTGGCTCCGGTAGTGGTGCGCCCGAGATTACGCCGGAAATCCAAAAGCTGATCGATGAGCAGGTCAGTGCTCAGGTTTCAGGCCTGAAAAATAAAAATAGTGAGTTACTCGGTAAGCTCAAAGAGTCCACTGAGTCGCTTAAGCGTTTTGAAGGTATCGATCCTGACGCGGTGAAAACTATTCTCCAGCGTTTCTCTGATGATGAAGAGGCGCAACTGATCGCCGCCGGGAAAATTGACGAGGTACTGGATAAACGCACTGAGCGGCTACGTGCTGATGTTGATAAGCAAATCAAAGCCGCTAATGAACGCGCTGAAAAGGCGGAAGCGTTCTCCAACAAATTCCGTGATCGTGTCCTGGGTGATGCTATCCGCAGCGCAGCGCTTAAGGCTGGCGCGCTGCCAGAAGCATCCGACGATCTGATTCTTCGTGCTAAAGGCACATTCCAGCTCAACGACGAAGGCGAGGCCGTAGCAGTTGATGCAAATGGCGATGTTCTGTTCGGTAAAGACGGCAAAACTCCGCTCACCCCGGTTGAGTGGGCTGAATCTCTGAAAGAGACGGCCCCGCACCTGTTCCCGCGCGCCGAAGGCTCCGGGGCTGGTGGTCATAAACCCGGTGGCGGTGGCGGTGGCGGTAGTCTGAAACGTTCAGAAATGAGCTCAAGCGACAAAGCGGATTACATCCGCAAACATGGCCAGCAGGCCTATCTCAAATTGCCTAAGTAAGGACTAATCAATGCCTACGACCGTAAACAACGACCTGATTATCTATGACGACCTCGCGCAGACTGCGTTTCTTGAGCGTCGCCAGGATAATCTGGAAGTCTTCAACGCCGCTTCAAACGGCGCAATCATTCTCGACAACGAACTGATCGAGGGTGATTTTCGCAAGCGCACCTTCTATAAAGTTGGTGGTTCTATCGAATCGCGCAACGTTAACTCCACCGACCCGGTAACGGGTAAAAAAATCGGTGCCGGTGAATCTGTCAGCGTTAAGGCGCCGTGGAAATACGGCCCGTATGAAACCACGGAGGAGGCGTTTAAACGTCGGGGTCGCGACGTTAGCGAATTCTCCGAGGTGATCGGCGTCGACGTCGCTGATGCAACGCTTGAAGGTTATATCAAGTATGCCCTACAGGGTCTTGTTGCAGCCATTGGCGCAAATGCTGACATGACGGTATCCGCGGATATTGCCACTGATGGTAAGAAAACGCTGACCCGCGGCCTGCGTAAATACGGCGATAAATTTAACCGTGTTGCGCTGTTCGTTATGCATTCCACGACCTATTTCGACATTGTTGATCAGGCTATCGACAACAAAATTTACGAAGAAGCTGGCGTGGTGGTTTATGGCGGACAGCCAGGCACGTTGGGTAAACCGGTGCTGGTAACTGACACCATGCCAGTTGATGCGATTTTGGGGCTGGTGGCCGGCGCGGTATCCGTAACGGAATCACAGGCTCCGGGCTTCCGTTCCTACGATATCAACGACCAGGAAAACCTTGCCATTGGCTATCGCGCAGAGGGTACGGTTAACGTTGAACTGCTGGGTTACAGCTGGGATGAGACGAAGGGCGCTAACCCTGACCTGACCAAAATCGGCACCGGCGCGAACTGGAAGAAACATTTCACCAGTAACAAATCCACTGCAGGCGTACTGATTAAGCTGGAAGCCCCTGCGGGGGAGTAACCCTGTCAGTGGATAAAACTTCCGCAACTGCTGACAGTACCGACGCGGTGACCGTTTCGCTCAAGTACACCAGAAATGGTGCAGGAGTCTCCGGCGCATCTGTGGCGTGGACGTCTACAGGCGGCACGCTAAGTGCTTCGACGTCACAGACAGGGTCTGCTGGTGGCTCGACGGTGAAACTCACCTCTCCTACGGCCGGCTCCTTCACGGTGACGGCTACCGTTGACGGTGTGGTGAAAACAACTGAAGCGATTGCGTTCACTGCTCCTGCGGGTGGTTAACCGACGGGGCGAAAGCCCCGTTTCTTTTGGTGAGGATCCGATGACCGTTTATATAACAATCCAGGACGTTGACGAGTTGCTGGGGGATACCTGGACTGCCGCCGACAAAAAGGGTAAAGCCGTGCTCCAGGCAAACACCTGGATGACGGCGCTTAACCTTCAGGATATCGACCCGGAGCATATTCCTGAAGAAGTTAAGCAAGCCGGAGCGTTTATCGCTTCCGTAGCCGCTGCAGGCAATCTGTATCAGCAAAAAACAGATTCCGGCGTGGTGACGAGCAAAAGCGTTGAGGCCGACGATGTGAAGGTTTCCCGTACTTTTGCCGAGCTTTCAACCACCAGCACTGAATTACTCGATCCTGATTTGCAGCTGGCGCTGGATATGCTCAAACCGTGGATGATTAACCCTTTCCAGACGTTCTTTGTGAGGGCGTGATATGTCCGATTTGAAGGTGGTCCCATTTCAAAAGCCCAGCCATCACAACCTCGATAACGACCAGGTTATTCGCCTGCTGAAACAGGCTCTGGAGAGAGCCGAAAACGGCGGCTGCCACAGTGTCGCAGTGATACTGCTTGATGATGAGGGTAACGCGATTGATTGCTGGCATAACGGTGGACGCCCCTATGTGATGGTTGGCGCTATGGAGTCGCTTAAAACCGACTTTATCCATGCTCATATTGAGCGGCGGTAAGGGGGTAACATGCAAAATCCATATGTGCATTATGCCGGCGACGGGCTCGGTCCCCGCGATGTGTTTGTGAATGGAAACCCGATCAGACATGTCGTTTACGCAAACCAGGCAAAGGGTGTTGTAGAGTTTGCTCCGCTCCCGCTGCGGGTTAAGCGCAATGGCGAAATTTATACCCGCAAACTCCACGGTACAGTGATCGTTAAACCTCAGCAGCGTATTGGTGGGTGCAATGGGCATTCGTGACGAGCTGCAAACCGAAGTCGCCGCGGCATTCGATACCGACCTGCAGGATGCCGTTAAGGATTTCACTGGGTCATATACCGTTCGGGGTGCCTGGGACCCGGTGACGGAAACCGGCACTGAAACGCAGGTGACTTACTCGGGGCGTGGAGTGCTGGCGCGCTATAAGCTGCGCCGTATCGATGGAGTTAACATTCTGCATGGTGATGTGAAGCTAACCGCACTGGTTAACGAGGTGACTGATAAGCCGGCCGTCGGGCATATCATCACCGCACCGGATCCGGTTACGGGTGAGCTTCAGCGCTACGAGGTCATCACCGCTTCTGCCGACTCTGCTGGCGCTGCGTACTCCATTCAACTGCGGAGGGCGTGATATGGCTAAGGGCTGGAACATTGACCCGGCGGCATTCGCCGGGCTGGTGGCAGAAGATGTCAAACTACGCCAGCGGGCAATCGCCATTCAGTTGCTGAATGAAATCGTTCAGCGGTCGCCGGTAGGAAACCCGGAGCTGTGGGCCATTAACGCGACCGCGGTTCAGTACAACAAAGCTGTTGGGGAATGGAACGAATCTCTTTATGCCGATCCTGCCAACCTGACAAAGACAGGCCGTCTCAGAAAGAAAGTCCGTGTTAATGACAGCATGGATATCAGGCGGCCGGCTGAGTATCGCGCAGGAACCTTCAGGGCATCGCATTTTGTCAGCATCGGCGAACCTAATCATTCCGTCCCGACCGAACCGGATCCGCGCGGGACAATGACGTTTCTTAATGGCAAAAATATCATTGACCAGGCGCCAGCCTACTCGGTGATTTACATCCAGTCGAACCTGCCTTACTCCGTGCCTCTGGAGAATGGCCACTCAACACAGGCGCCGACAGGCGTCTATGCCGTCTCGTTTAATGGTGTAATTCAGGCCTACAAATGACCCTTACAGAAATCAGAAACGCTGTCATTTCCCGAATGGCGGCACAGACCGCTATTGCCTCTGATGCGGTGGATTATCCCAATGGTCCTGTATTTGACCCCAGCAACCGCGATATCTGGGCCCGCCTCACCAACATTGCAGGACAGGCTGGCGCAACCGAGATCGGGAATGGGCCGGTCGTCCACAGGACGGGCTTACTCATCATTCAGCTGTTTGTTCCGGTCGGATCCGGGACGTTGCTTATCTCCCGAACGGCCGACCAGCTAACGGAGCTATTCGAGTTTAAGGACGACGGAAAGCTGAGTTATTTCGCTGTTTCTGCTGTGCCGGCGGGTGAGACCGATGGCTGGTTACAGCTCAATCTTCAAATTCCTTATCGCGCTCTGTAGCGCACAAAAAACAGGAGGCTCCTGTGAGCTCAGGTGCAAAAGTAGTAGCCGCGTTTATTCGCGAGACAACACCAGGAATCACGCCTACAGCAGGGGCGTGGAACCTGCTGCGTCGTTCTTCATTTGGTCTGAAACCAACGCAGAACACCAACGACAATGACGAAATCGCTGGTGACCGCATGGCGCAGGGTGTTTCACGCGGCACAGTGGATGTCGGCGGCGATGTCGGCACGCGGTTTCGCTGGAACCAGCATGATGATTTTCTTGCCAGCTGCTTCGGTTCCGAATGGGTAAATAACGTGCTGACGATGGGTAATGGTCGCATTACGTTCTCCGTGGCGACTTTTGCCAGTGATGTGGGGATCGCCCAGATTGCCCGCGGTTGCCAGGTTGGCACCTTCCAGATGGAAATCCCGGCCGATGGTGATATCACTGCAACCATTACGTTTGCAGGGCTGGACTGGGAGACGAAGGGGGACGATACCAGCTATTTCACCACGCCAGTGGATTTAGCGGGGGCGCTGCGTTACTCCTTCAAGGAGGTCACGAACATCCGGCTGAATGGTGTTGATGGCGGGACAGGCTTCTGCGTCGACACCTTTAACATTCAGTTCAACAACAATATGCAGACTCAGCGCTGCATCGGTACCGGTTCGGCGTTCGCCGGCGCCAACATTCCGACAACCTTTACCCCGTCAGGTCAAATCACGCTGTCATGGTCAAAGGCAGCCTGGGAGGTTTACAAAAAAACGTTCACCGGCGAAACGGTGCCGTTTAGCTTCACCCTGGAGAATGCTGAAGGCGCCTATACCTTCGATTTCCCGGAAGTGCAGATCTCTGGCGACTGGCCGGATGCGGGGAGCACTGACATTGTTCAGGTTCAGCTGGATATCACCGCGGCCAATACTCCGCCAGCTATCACCCGCGTTCCCAAAGTGCCGGCGACGGCAATCAGTGTTGCGCCAGCCACTTCAACTGGGGCCGTGGGATCTACTGTGACGTTAACCGCCACGCTTACGCCAGCTGATTCAACTGATACCGTCCAGTGGACGTCATCGGATCCGACTATTGCCAGCGTGGTTTCTACCGGGCAGAAAACAGCGAAAGTCACACGTAACGCAGCCGGTACTGCAACCATCACCGGTAAGGCCCGCACCTTTACCGCAACGTCTGAAATCACCGTTACCGCGCCTTAATTTACCTGGCCCGTTCTGCAGTCATCGCGGATCGGGCTTTTTTGGGAGTCTTTATGCTGATTATTTCTTCTCAAATTGATTTGAACGGAGAACGCTGGTTTTTCCCTTACAAAAAGCCGGCAGGGAGTAAAAAGAAATTCACGCCGGAAGACGAGGCGCTATTTAAACTCCGTCTGCTGGTGGCCAGTAGCGAGAATCCACAATACCGCTCACGCAATGCGCTGGTGCGGCGCCATATCGACAAAATGGACGCGAGCTACCAGGTCGGTACGGATGCTTTCGATCTCGCCAGTGTGGGCGAGATTGACTCGGTTGATGACCTGCTGATCGATAACGTCGCCCGGTTCCTGTTGAAAGGCTGGGAGGGGGTGGGCCAGTTGGTGGATGGCTCAGAGGTTGCTCTCGACTATACCCCAGAGCTCGGGATCGCCATGCTGAAACAGTACCCGGATTTGTACTGGCTGATACTGGCCGAGGCCGCAAGCATTGCTCAGGGTAAGGAGCAGCAGACTCAGGAAACCGTAAAAAAGCCATAGAGGCCCAAAAGTGGCTAAAGGAATTCGCCGGCGAACAGGGCGAGAAAGCAAAGTGGCGCAGGGAGAAGCTAAATCTCCCGCCCATTCCTGAGCCTGAAATCGATGCAGTCACTGGGGAGATCCTCAACGCTTACGCCATGATATCGCGCGGCAGGAAGTATGCAGGCATGGCCGGAGTGCCGCTCCCTCTATCCCTGAATGATATTGAGCTTTACCTGGCATCGCGCACCATCCTGATCGACCGCATTGAGTTTGACGCAGCGATACTGGCTCTTGATGATGCCTGGAGGGCTGAGTGGGCAGAGGCACAGAAACGTGCAGCAGATAAGAAAGGAAGCAACTGACCTACCATTAATGGTGGTCCATGCTACTAAAAGTCGATGATAGGATGTTTCCGATTGCAATCAAAGGAAACATATAATGAAAAAAGTCATCGCCTTGGCGCTTGGAGCGCTGTTACTTTCTGGTTGTACAGTGCGTGTTGCAGATTTGACTGTGGCGAGCACTAAAAATTACAACCTCAATGGGGGTAAGTTCTATAAAGGGAAACGTGTAACAGCAGAAGATAGCTATCCGGTTATCATCTTCCCTCTTGGCATCCCGAACGTTAAAACAGCCGCTGATCGAGCGATTGAAAAAGATCGCTGTGCAGTTGGTCTGTCTGACGTAGTTGTCACTCAACTTAACCATTCCTTCCTGTTCGGTAAGATTGGTCTGCGTGTTGAGGGGAATCTTGTGATTGACCGCAGCCTGCCGGGTTGCGAGAACGCAAGCTGATTGATAAGGCCACCTTCGGGTGGCTTTTTGCTTATGGGAGGGGAGGAGTATGAAAGCAATTATTGTAGGATTGGTATTGTCTTTTTATTGTACTTATTCTTTTGCTCAGATTGAGGAAGTGCAGCTTTTGGAGAGCATGAAATCTCAAGCGTGCAATGGAAATAAGGCATGTGAATCTATGTTTATATCAGCAATTAGTATGGCATCGAATATTGCTAGATATCATGGTGAATGCCTTAGGGACGGCGACACATCCAAGCAATGTCTCAATGCCAAGATAACTTACGAGCATATAGCATCTGAGTATGAGCAAGATAAAAAGTCCCGGCAGTGAACATAAACCTTTCTGAGGAAGTTGATTTATCTTAAGTTAGGCAGTGGCAATGATATTTCATGCTGATAGAGATGGTATCCGCATATATGGCGCAAGGCTATGATGCTGCTTTGAGGTGGAGAAAGAGTTGCTGGTAGCTATAGAATATCATTGTTTAAACATTTCCAAACCCGCTTAATCGGCGGGTTTTTTATTGCCCGGAGATAGGTAATGACTGAACAAACATCCCGCCTCGCTATTATTCTCGATAGCACCGGAGCAGAAAAGAATGCGGATAGTTTAGCCAGTGCTCTAAACAAAATAACAGCAGAGGGTGAAAAAGCTGAGTTCGCAACGGATAATCTTTCCGCAGCTACTAAAGATCTGAACTCACATCTTAAGGTTGGACCAAAACACGCTATCGAAAATGCGAAGTCAACAAGGTCGCAGCGGGAAGAAATAGAAAAATTACTGGATAAGCTGGATCCTACATCAAAGGCGTTTGATGAGCTGGATAAAGCAATGGAGCGGCTGAAAAAGGCAAATCTATCTGGTGTGCTGGGGGCTGAGGAATTCAGCCACTACAGTTCTATCATTGATCAAACCCGCAATCGTCTTCAGTCTGCTCAGGATGAATTGACTGGGTATACGCAGGCCCAGAGAGAAGCTGCGAAAGCTGCTCAGGATTCAGCAGCGCAACAGGCGCAGCAAGAGCGAATTCTCACGCAATTACAGGCTCGCCTTGATCCCGTAACCCACGCATTACAGGCTCTTGACGAGCAGCAGCGGCAAATTTTCGAATATACGTATAGTGGTGCGCTTAGTATCCAGCAGTATGATGCCTACAGTGCCAAAATTGCCGAAGCCCGCCGTGAGTTGAACGGAGAAGCGCAGGCAGAACGTGAGGCAGTAAAGGCTCAGGAAGAGCAGCGTGCTTCGTTGCAGCGGTTAGTTGGCCAACTTGACCCTTTCTCAGCTGCGTTAGATAAAATCAAGAAACAGCGAGCTGAACTGTCGGCAGCCAAAGATGCCGGGCTGCTTACGCCTGAATACCACGCAGAGCTTTCAAATAAGCTGGATTTGACGGAGAAAGGGCTCAATCAGGTCAGCAATGAAATGCGGTATGGGGCCATCTCGGCAGGGCAGTATAAAAATGCCATGCGGTTACTCCCCGCGCAGTTGAATGATATTGCTGTTGGCCTGGCTGGTGGTATGCCTTTGTTCACTATCTTCATGCAACAGGGTTCGCAGATCGCTGATTCGTTTGGCGGCTGGGGTAATCTGTTCGAGATCATAAAACAGCAGTTGCTGGGGGCCGGAGATGCCGCCGATGAATCAAGCGATTCCCTGTCAGCTAACGCTAACTCATTGTCTGAAAATGCAGAGAATGCCAAAAAACTGACTGGATTTCTGAATCCCATGACTATCGGGATCGGCGCTCTTGTCGCAGTTGTGGGTACTCTCACATATGCCTGGTACAAAGGCAGCCAGGAGCAACAGGAGTTCAATAAGTCCCTTGTTCTGACCGGGAATTTTGCCGGGGTAACCACCGGGCAATTGGCAGACATGGCGAGATCGGTCGCAGATAATACAGGGAATACCACAGCCGCCGCCGCTCAGGCACTAAACCGTGTTGTCTCTGGTGGTAAAATCGCTACAGGTTCAATGCAGACTGTCACAGAGGCCGTTGTCGCAATGAACGATGCGACCGATGAATCTATCGATAGCATGGTGGCAGACTTCGAGAAAATCGCACAAAACCCGGTAGCCGCTATCGGAGAACTGAACGACAAATATCACTTCCTGACTCTGGCAACTTACAACCAGATTAAGGCGTTGCAGGACGAGGGTAATCAGCAAGAGGCTGCGAGACTGGCAACAGAGACGTATGCTGCGACTATGAAGCAGCGTGCTGACCAGATTCAGGGTAACCTCGGATCACTGGAGCAGGCATGGAAATGGTTGGGTGATGCCGCGAAAGGTGCCTGGGATGCCATGCTTGATATAGGTCGTGAAAAATCTATAGAGCAAAAAATAGCAGAAGCTCAAGACGAACTGGGTAGGGCGCAAAAGTCACTTTCTGATTTAAGTGCCGGACAATCAAAATATGCTGGGCCATATGGAGCATGGAAGTCTAGCGACCTTTCCATGCTTCAAAAGGGGGTCGATGCTGCTAAAGCGCGACTAGCTTCATTGCAGTCCGAGAAAATGGCTCAGGACGCCATTAATGAATCCTATGACCCATACCTTAAAAAACAGCAGGAAGGGATAAAACTACAGCAGAAGGCTGATGCCTTTTCTCAGAAATATCAGACACGGCAGCAGCAACGTGCTAAAGAGTTGGCTGAGCTATCCAAGTATCGCGGGAAATATACTCAAGAAGAATATGACAGAATATATTCTGAAATAAATGACCGCTACAAAGACCCGAAATCACCCAAGACGCCAAAGGGTAAAGCATATACCGAGGACGCGGCAACCCGGCTGCTTGATCAAATAAACCAGCAGACAGCTGCCATGCAGTACCAACTGGATGCCAGCGATAAGCTAAGTAGCGCAACCCAGGCGCGGGTTAAGTTCGAACAGCAGATCGCTGAGCTTAAGTCTAAAACGCAGCTAACCGCCGACCAGAAGTCGATTCTTTCCCGTGCTGACGAAATACTACAGGCCTACAAGCAGCAGGAGGCACTGCAAAACTCCGTAAAAACCCTGGACGATTACCGGAAGATGCAGGAACAGGTAAAGACGAAGGATGAGCTGACCAATGATCTGCTTAAAACCCGTCTTGAACTTCTGGAGAAGGCCAAAGCAACCGGGCAACTAAAACCCGGTGAATATGAAAAAACACGGGCAGATATTTATCAAAATACCGATATGCAACTACCCTCGACGGTTCGTGATGTTGTGGGTAATACCACGCCGACAGGCGGCCAGCTATCAGGCACTTTTGGCGGAATGCAACAGCAGTATAGCCAACTCGATCAGGCACAAAAAGATTTGGATGCCTGGCTTGCCCGGAAGGAAGAGGCTTACAAAAAGGCTGGTGCAATCACCGCTGAGGGTGAAGCGAGGATGCAAAAAACTCGCGCCGATGCTGCAAACGCTGCTGCGGTTATAGAGGCCCAAAAAAACGCCATCATTACCAGTACTACGCAAAGCATGATGGACAGTGGTTTGAGTATTCTGGCCGATGGTTTTGGTCAGCAATCCGGTATTTACAAAGCAGCGTTCGCAGCCAGTAAAGCCTATGCGATCGCACAGTCTATGGTGGCAATCAATGCGGGTATCGCCCAGGCCGCAAGTCTGCCTTTCCCGTCAAATTTGATGGCTATGGCAACGGTTGCTATGGAGACCGCCAATATCGTCTCTAACATAAAAGCGGTTGCTGATACTGGCTTCGCCTCCGGCGGTTACACCGGCCCCGGTGGTAAGTATCAGCCAGCGGGTATTGTTCACAAAGGAGAGTACGTCTTCGACCAGGCATCAACGAACCGGATCGGCGTGTCTCAGCTTGAGGCACTTCGAAATGGCCAACCGCTAGATGCAACTCTGGGGCGTACAGGGTTTGGTACTGGTGTCCAGAACGTTAACAGCGACAACAGCAGCAAGACCACCATCCATGCTCCTATTGAGCAGCATTTCCATACGCCGCCCGGTGTGACACCTGATCAGATGGCTCTCTCCATGGCTCAAACGCAGAAGCGGGCGACAACAGAAGCCCTGGATCAGGTTGCTGCGCAATTGTTGAGAGGGGACGGGAAAGTTGGTAAGGCAATGCGCAGTAAATATCCAGGCAGAGGGTTAGAGTGATGACTGATATCTACTACCCGCATGACAGTCTTCCGATGCCATTACAGGAAGGATACGGATTCCAGCCTGTAAGCCCGTTAAAACGTACCCAGTTAACTACCGGCCGCGCGCGGCAAAGGCGAGCTTATACGTCCACACCGACGCAGGCCAGCATCACCTGGTTTATGGAAACCGATGCGCAGGGACTGGCGTTTGAGTCCTGGTTCCGTGATGCGTTATCTGACGGGGCTGCATGGTTCATGATGAAGCTGCAGACGCCGGCAGGCATTAAGTTTTACAAATGCCGCTTTACAGATATTTATCAGGGACCGGTGCTGGTGGCCCCGATTTACTGGAAGTACACAGCGACGCTTGAATTATGGGAACGCCCCCTTGCTCCTGCCCCATGGGGTAATTACCCGGAATGGATCGTCGGCAGCTCACTGCTGGATATTGCGCTGAATAAGGAGTGGCCCAAGGCTTGATTAAAACCGTTTCACCTTCATAATCACTTGTGTCGATTTGTGGGAAAGTCCTTCATGCCGCTCCGTAGCCGGAGCGTGAAATAAAGCGCGGAATAGCGATCCTGCCGGTGAGGGTACACCCACATTCGACACCAATTTTTAAGGTCACCTTCGGGTGGCCTTTTTTATTGGGTCAAAATCATGACAATACTCAACCGCCTCTACGCCAGCAGCGGGCCGGAGGTGATCATTGAGACGCTGCAGATCACCATTGGTTCTGACGTCCATTATCTGTGCCAGGGCTACGAGGGTATTACGGCAACGACGGAGAACGGCGATACCGTAACGTTTACCGCCTGTGCGATAGACATTGCTCTGCCGGCGCGCAATGCGGACGGCACGCAGGACCTCAAATTTGCCTTGTGCAATATCGACGGCGTTGTGTCCACGGCGATCCGCAATGCGCTGGCTAACCGTCTGTCTGCATTGCTGACGTACCGGCGTTACATCTCCACGGATTTAGCGGCCCCTGCGGAAGTGCCGTATACGCTGAAAATCAAGTCGGGCTACTGGACGGCGACAGAGGTTCAGATCACTGCGGGCTACATGAATATCCTCGATACCGCCTGGCCACGTTACCGCTACACGCTACCTGTATTCCCCGGACTGCGTTATATCAGCTAAGGAATCCCAATGTTCAACCCTGATAAATACCGTTCTGTTAAATGGCAGAAGGGCGGTCGCTCTTTTCCAAAACTTGACTGCTTCGGCATTGTGAACGAGATACGCCGCGACCTGAATTTACCCGTCTGGCCCGATTTTGCCGGGGTCACCAAAGACGACGGCGGCCTCGACCGGGAAGCGCGCCGGATGATGCTTACCCTTGAGCTCTGCGAACCCTGCGAAGGGGCTGGGGTGGCCTGCTATTCCGGGTCGACCGTCACCCATGTGGGTATCGTGGTCAGTATCGATGGTTTGCTGCACGTGGCGGAATGCAATCCGGGAACGAACGTCACCTTTCTGCCCTTGCCGCGGTTTAAGCGTCGATTTGTCAAAGTGGAGTTCTGGCGATGACCATTCGTTTTTACCCGTCCCGGCTTCCCGGTGAACCACTCGAAACGCATGAGCATGGTGTAACCAGTATTCGCAGCTGGCTGGTAACAAATGTTGAAGGCTACGAGGATCGGGATGTCCCACCGCTGACCGTTGAGGTTGAGGGGCTGTTAATTCCGCCAGGCGAGTGGGCTAAGTGTGTGATTCGCCCTGATAGTGATGTCAGGCTTTATCCGGTTCCATTCGGGCTGGAGGCCGCCACAATCGCGTGGATCGGCGTCGGTATCTCCGTTGCCGCTGCAGCCTATTCGCTGTTTATGATGAGCACCATCGATACGGGCGGCTATACCTCATCCACAGGGCGGAGTCTCGACCTGAACCCGGCAAAGGCAAATACGGCAAAACTCGGTGATGCCATCCGTGAGGTGTTTGGCCGGGTGCGTATCTACCCTGATTATGTGGTGCAGCCGGTTACCCGGTTTGATGCCGCCGATCCTACGAAAATGCGCGTCCAGATGCTGCTGTGTCTCGGTGTCGGTGATCTGATTTATACCAATGGCGATATCAGGGTTGGCAGTACGCCAGCTTCAACGCTACCGGGATTCAGCAGCACCCATTACCCGCCAGGCGCGGACGTTTCCGGTGATGAGCGCAGCGAAAACTGGGTCAACTCCACCGAAGTGGGCGGGACGTCATCCGGCACCGGGCTGGATATGGCCCAGACGTCGCCGGACGCAGACGACATTATCGCAGACAGCATGACCGTCTCCGGATCGAGCGTGACGTTTACGGGGCTGGATACGGATGATGATGACGATAATGACGAGAACGATAACGCACTGCCGCCCAGCTGGGTCGCTGGCGCCGTGGTCGAACTTAAAGCCCCGGCGAACTACCAGATCACCACGGCGGCCGGATACAGCGTTATCGCAAGCCCGCTGCTGACGGAGATCGCGCCGGTAGTAGGTATGCCGGTGACGCTGGGGTTTAACTCTGTCGATTACGATCTGTTTATCGCGTCATATACCCCCGGTCAGGCTGCAGTGCCCGGCGCCGGGGGGAGTGCGGCAAAACTCCAGGCCAGTGCGGCCCCGACCACCTACGATTTTTCGACCAGCTCCAGCACGTTCACGATCACCTGGCAGGGGGTTACCTACCCGGTGTCGCTGGTGGCTAACTACGTCTCGATGTCGGGACTGCTGGCGGCCATCACCGAGGGACTCACTGGCTCCGGCCTGGTTGCGCAGGATAACGGCGGCATCGTACTGATAACCGAGTCGGTCAGTCCGTTCGCGGGTGGGGAGATCACGT
>OHMA01000782.1_pt1 | contig 15792 bp, 18 predicted proteins | sample 1569171 | NCBI WGS metagenome assembly OHMA01 (sample SAMEA3879580, study PRJEB24766) | human gut metagenome | biome: human-associated habitat; feature: feces | place: USA | collected 1985/1987
AACCTTTTGGGAGTGTACGGAAATTATCTTGCAACGCACTATTTCAAGATGCAAGGATATGACGTTGAAAATGAAGTAGGTGTGTATGTAACACAAGCATTTCCAAAACTTCTTTATGTCTTAGAAGAGGATAATATTCATGAAGATTCCCCTTATTGGTATTTAACAAAACTTGCAGCTAAATGTACTGCAAAAAGAATGAATCCTGATTATATTTCAGAAAAAATGATGAAGAAATATAAAGAAGGAAATTGTTTTCCGTGTATGGGTAAGCGTAAACTACAGCCCAGGATTTATAATGGCACAGATTTTTAGAGTGAGTGGATATTTAATTGATCCATCTGGTGACTGTAATAAGAAAGAAATTGAAGTGGCAGTTACAGATAGATTAGATATGTTTAGCCAGCAGTTACATATTGAATCTACTGACATTGGAGAATGGGATGATGACAACCCATTAAATTATGAAAATTGTGATTTGTCATATTGTACTCAATATTTTAAGAAAGTTGATAAAAATGTAGAGTTTGATAGACCAATTCCAACAGCAGGGCAGAAATACAGACACTTTAAGATTGGTAAAATCGTAACTATTATTGGAATTTCAAGACACACAGAAACAGAAGAAGTAACAGTTGTTTACGATTATGAAGGATATATTTGGAATCGACCTCGTAACATGTTTATGAGTGAAGTTGATAAAAAGAAATATCCAAATGCAACTCAGAAGTACAGGTTTGAACTTGTGGAGGACTGATTATGAGATACGCACAAATTCGATCTATGGATATTTCTAATGGAGAGGGAGCTGGAGTCTCCCTCTTCGTCCAAGGATGTGACAGGCATTGTTTCAATTGTTTCAATTCTGAAACATGGGATTTTAATGGTGGTAAAGAATGGACAGAAAAAACAAAAAATAAATTTATGGAACTCATTAATAGACCATATATCAAGCGTGTGTCCTTCCTTGGTGGTGAGTGTTTAGCTGAACAGAATCTTGATGAAGTCCTCGAATTAGTCAAGCAAATCCGTATTTTATATCCTGAGAAAACCATCTGGTTATATACTGGATATAATTTTGACCTTTTAAATTCCAAATATAATGAATATAAATATACTCCATTTGCAGCAAATGCAGATGAGTGGCTTACACGTTGGGAAATAATTTCTAATGTAGATGTTCTTGTAGACGGAGAATATATAGATGAGCAAAAAGATTTATCATTGAAATTTAGAGGTTCAAAGAACCAAAGGGTAATTGATGTAAAGCAATCTATCGCTCAGAACAAAATAGTTTTATATTGTGATTAAAGGAGATAATACAAATATGGAAATGGAAGATTTATACAAATTAAAGAAGGGCGATAAAGTTCTTGTTGAATGTACTGTAGAAGCTGTATTTGTTCAAAGCGGAATGGCAATGGTTAAGACAAGGGATTGTGATAATGGGTTTGATGCTTATGTAGATGAGGTTAAAGGTGTTTCAAATACACGTAACAATACAGAAGAAAACATCTTAAAGATTCTCAAAGAGTTTGAAAAATGCAAATATGATATTAAAAGAAATGTAAGTCCACAATTATATTATTTGTTGCTAGAACTAAAAGATTTATATAAAACTAAATGTATTAATTTTGGAAATGAGGTACAAGCAAATGAATAGCATTATTGGATTTCTGTTATTTTTTCTTGGAATCATAGTTGGCGCAACTATTGTATTTCTAGTTGTATGTCCAATAGTAAACTATATGTTTAACTATGTTCAAGATATGAAAGAATTTTTAAAAGACAAGGAGAATAAAACAAATGGAGAAAATTAAAATTAAATACTTTGATGACGAAATTGATAAAATTGAAAAAATAAGCAAAGGTGATTGGATTGATCTCAGAAGTGCCGAAACCGTACACCTGAAGAAAGGTGAATTTCGTCTGATCCCACTTGGAGTAGGAATGAAACTTCCAGATGGATACGAAGCAAATATTGTACCTCGTAGCAGTACATATAAGAATTTCAAGATCTTACAGACGAATTGTTTCGCAGTAATTGATAATTCATATTCAGGAGATGCAGATGAATGGAAACTTCCTGTAATTGCTATGGAAGACACAGTAATTAATAAGAATGACAGAATCTGTCAGTTTAGAATTAATAAAATTCAGCCAGAGATTGAGTTTGAAGAAGTAGAACACTTGGACGAAACAAACAGAGGTGGTTTTGGTTCTACAGGACGAAAGTAAAGAGGTGATATACATAAAACAGGCGGTTGAAATTAAAGATAAAATAAATCTTACGATTCAAGAAGCATCTACATACTCTAATATTGGAGAAACAACAATTAGAAAATTGCTTTCCGAAAAAGCATGTCCCTTCCTATTAAAAGTAGGAAACAAACATCTAGTAAAAAGGGTTGAATTTGAGAAATATTTAGCTGGAAAGCATTTTATTTAATTTGGTAAAAAGAACTTTTGTGTGATATAATACAGTCATGCAAAAGTTCTTTGCCATATACAAGGAGGAAATACGATTGGGCAAAGATCTTAAAGGAAAAGAATTGGGACAAGGAATAATACAGAAAAAGAATGGGAGGTATGAAGCAAGATATATAGATAGATTTGGTAAAAGGGTATCAATTTCAGGCAGAGATCTAAAAGATGTTAAAAAGAGATATAATGAAGCGATTTACGAAAATGACAAGCAAATAAACGTAAAAGACAATATAACACTTGACGAATGGTATAAGAAATGGATGAACGTTTACAAGTTTGATATTATTCGTGAAAACACAAAAAGACATTATAATAATGTATATTATAAGCATATATCTCCGAGTCTTGGGAATTTTCAATTAGGAAGTATTACTCAATGTCAAATCAAACAACTTATCAAAGAATTAAAGAGTAGTGGGTATCAATACGAAACGTGCAACAAGGTAAAAATTCTTCTTGTTGATATTTTTAACAAAGCTATGATTAACGAATATGTGCGAAAGAATCCAGCAAAAGGAATATCATTAAAAAGAGACGAAGAAAAAAGTGTAAGGGTTTTGTCACAGGATAAACAAACGGTATTCTTTGATTGTTGTAAGGGAACATTTTATGACAATCTGTTTGTTACGGCAGTATCAACAGGAATGAGGATTGGAGAACTTGCTGCTTTAAGATGGACGGATGTTGACTGGGATAGTAGAGTAATTCATATAACTAGAACTCTCGTATATCAGAAATATGAAAGCGACAGTCAAAAGGAATATCATTTTGAAAAGCCAAAGACAAGAACTAGCTTAAGAGATATACCAATCAACAGACAGTGTGAAATAGCATTAAAGAAACAATTTATTCAAAAGTCTGTTGTTGCTACTAAGCAACCAATTACAAAGAAAGTTGACGATAAATATGCTGATTTGTTATTTACATCAAAATTCAACACACCATTAAATTCGCAAGTTGTATGTCAAGCAATTAACAAAATTATAGAAGAGGTAAATCTTACAAAAGATTATCTGGATGAAATAGAACCATTCTCTGCACATTGTTTTAGACACACATTTGCGACACGTTGTTTTGAAGCTGGTGTTGCACCAAAAACAGTCCAAGCATATCTAGGACACGCATCTCTGCAAATGACAATGGATTTGTATACATCAGTTATGCCAAAACAGATGGAGACAGAGATGGATAAAGTGTCTAATGAGCTTGATCGAATTTCAGAACATGGTGATGAATTAGCAGAAAAACAGTTCGAAAATATGGCTTCAAATAACAAAATTGTTTCTTTCCGTGGAGATTCAATGGTGGTATAATTGGTGCTTGTGGAGACAAATCTTGTAAAATGGCTTAAAATCAACATTTGCAACATTCGTTTTTTGACTTTATGAGTATCTTATTATGTTTACCAGCAGACACCGTATGAGTTTATCAATACCGATGAAATCATTGGGAAATAGCGGTATTTAAAGGGTATGACAATAATTTTAAAAAATGAGAAACCAAGATAAGTTGATATATTTTCGTATAAATTGATATAGTTTTATATATCAATGGAGACAAAATGGAGATTCCTGAAAAATCAAATGGAGACAAAATAATATAACAGTTTTGCCGCAAAGAACTTTTGCAAAATCGTAAAAAAATAGGGACAGGTAGAAATTCATATACTTGTCCCTAAATTATTATTACATCATATTACAACATTTGTCCGTTCCATTTTCGTCTATTCTCTGTGTCATATTCAACTTGAATCCGTGAGAGCGTATCATTGTGGCTTAATTCTTCATAGGCATATTCCTGAGTTTCATATAAGCGTTTTAAAGGTAGCTGAGTACCACTACCGTCTATAAAACGTATAATCGCCAAACTTCCACTAATACGAACTATTTTACATTTCCGAACAGTTCTATTGTTTTCTATAATCCATGCAGTATCACCTTGTTTCATATTATCACCTCTGATATATTATGACATTATAACAGAATACATATTCGTATGTCTACAGATTTCTATAAATATACGAACATATATTCGATAATCTTCTTTAAACGGCAGTTTAAAAAATGTCGCTACTAAAAATGATATAAGTGCATTAAACCCATCTGCTGGCATTAAACTATACAGTGATTTTTTCATCGGCAGATTGGGTATGGGTTGGTATAGATTTGCGGAAATTATTTTTACCTCCGAAGCTAGTGCTAAAGGTGCAGGTTCAAATTTTATAGAAATTTTAATAAACCAAATATGGAACGAGCAAGTTGGGTGTTTTCACAAAGTAAAAATAGTTCTTGTACATTCTGACAAAGCCAAAATTTCTAGTTCAGGTATTGGAACACTTAATTTAACAAAAGTTAGAGTTGTTAGAAAATCTAATATTTTGTATTTTGATGTATTCAGTAGAGGATATAATAATGGAACATATACATTGTTGAATATTCCAATTGTCAATACTATTATCTCTGCAAAAGCCTATAGTAATTGCAAAATTGTCCCTGAAACATCTGATGGAGAAGTAGTTGTGTGCAGCGTTGATCTTGCGAATAACATATAAACAAATACTGTAAAGGGATTAACTTGTTGGTTGAATTATTGTAGTCCAACCAGTCCACGCGTACCTGGTATCAATTATCCTGACAAAGCCCATTGCTACGCCACGTGTATACACGTCCTCTGCTATCAACACAGCGGTGTTTGTGTGTATTAGTTTTGCATATACCCACACATAGTTATGGAAGTTCGGAACAGTACCAAGAAAATTTTTAATGGCACTGTCTTGCAGTTCACCGATTGTACCTTTGCCAATGCTTCTTTTTGATTTATTTAGTAATTCAATTATTGATGCTGCAGTATCACAATCGTTTATGATTATTTCTTGCATTAAACTGCCGTTTAAAACAACATTGTCGAACAAAAGTTCTTTGTATAATACAATTCAAGTCAATACATACTATCAATGCGCAAAAATTGTTTAATTTTGTGCGTATTCCTTTCTTGTTTGGCGTGTATTTGCACATTCATATACGCCACTTACATAACCTTATTAAATTCATTTCTAACATTTTTCTTATCACAAATACAATAAATCATTGTAGTATCCAACTTAGCATGACCAAGAATTTGTTGAACATACTGAATTGGCATACCTTTACGAGCTAATTCTGTTGCCATTGTACGTCTGCATCTGTGCGGATGAACATTTGTCACGTTTGTGCTTCATACCATTCATCGCTACCAAACTTAATCGTAGATAATTTCTTTGCAAGTTCTTCAGCTTCTTCCTGTTTAAGCTGCATATCAGACTTAACGGCATCTGCTTGACGTGTATAATAAGCTTCACCTATTAACAGACCTTTTGCTTCAGCTATACTAAGAGAATTGGAAACAGCGTTCTTTCTCTGCTCAATCAGCCCGGCTTTATTGTCATATCTTGCCTGTACCTCATCAAAGTGATCTTTCCTAGTCTGACGCACATTAGAGGTATGATCCTCTTTAGCCTGATTATAATTATCAGTTGCGGTATTCTTTGCAAGAAGATATTCATTATGTGCTATGCACTTTTTCCTAAGAGTGTCATTTTCAATCTTGTTAATAAGATTATACGAAATTGACTTATTGGATTTTAAATTACTCTTAATAGAATTAAATTCATTTTGAGTAAGACCAATGTTTTTAGCTTTTGTTTTTTTAAGAGACTTTGTAAGAGAACTCTTATTGGATTTATAACTCTTTGTTGCACCAGTATAAGCAGTTTTTGAAGCTGATAACTGGCTATTGTAGTTTTTAATAATCTGTTTATACAGATTGTCAATATCAGACGTACCGATTTTCTTTGTTGGATTAAATGTAAGATTACCTACCTTGGCATTCAGAATATCCATCTTTGTTCCAAGTTTTTCAATCTTATCAGAAGCACTGTCAATCGGGTTGTTCGCTAAAGTCTCATATAAATCCTTTAACTGATCCGTAAGACTGGTAACCTGTTCCTTGCAAGATTTTGCCTTTTCATACCAAGTCTGATAATCTTTCATGGCATTTTTCAGGTTTTCATTTTTGATAGTCTGGATTCCATCAGCGTCCAATGTACCATTACGGATAAGTTTCTTGTAATGTTCCAGTGTCTTGGATGATACACCTTTTTTGACCTTTTTTACATTCTTTCCGCTGCTAGAAGATGTAGATGTTGCATTGTTGATTTTGCTAAAACGTGAACCAGATACAAAATCCTTACGAGATGAAAGCTTGGAAACTCTTACAGATGCGCCAGTATGAGGGGATTCAATAAACTTACCGTCTCCACCATAAATACCTACATGTGTGATGTTGTTTTTGCTTCCAAAGAATACTAAGTCACCAGCTTGCAAATTTTTCTTCGATGTGATTTTTGTCCCCATCTTAGCCTGGTCAGCCGCATGATGTGGTAAACTTACACCAAACTTCTTGTAAATCTGCTGTGTAAATCCAGAACAATCCGCACCTTTTGTAAGACTTGCACCACCCCAAACATATTTCAGTCCAAGATAATCTGTAGCAGTATCATATACAGCATTTCCACCTGTAGAAGAAGATGATGAAGTTGTCTTTTTGCTATTCTGTGTTTTTGCGGCTTTATTGGCATATGCCATGTATTTCTTATATGCCTTTTCCTGTGCAGTAATAGCTTTAGTTGTAGCTTCGATAGCTTTCTTAGTCTGATTTTTCTTTTGACCAAATGTAAGAAGATCGTCAATCTTGTCTTTAGCCTTAGATGCCTTGTCCGTGAGATTATTAAGTTTGATCTCAATAAAGTCAAATACTTCGGCTGCATCGGATTTTGTTTTGGATTTGGATTTTGATTTTTTTGATGACGGAGATTTATAACTTGATGAACCAGAAGAATTTACTTTTACTTGTGGTATATCTAATTTTGCACCAGCAGAAGTTGTTACACCATTTACAATGTCTTGAATTGCATTGTTAATATTATTGCGCATTTCATTAGACATAATTGGATTGTCTGATAATCTTTGTTTTAATGCCGCAAGTTTATTTAAAGCTTCTGTACCTGCACCAGCCATTTTAGCAAGAGTGTAAATATTTTGACAATCTGCATCAGTTACAATAGTGTTTTTGTTACAATACTGTTTTTCCAATGTGAAAGCTGCAAGTTTTGCCTTTTCCTGTTCTGTAATATCACCAAGATTTTGAAGTTTAAGAATATCAGCAACTGTGGCATTTTGCAAATCTGTGGATGCATCGGCAGAAAGAAGTTTTTCAAATCTAAGTTCTTCTTCCTTTTTTGCCAAAGCCTCTGTTACAATTTGCTCGGCATTTTTAACGCCCATATCTTCAAGCTGAGTGATATAATACTGTTTGTTTTCATCGGTAAGATTAGCGAGAAAATTGCCATCATTTACCCATTCAGTAGCAAGAGCATTAGCTGCTTTCTGGCACTGATCCATGCTAGATTCAGAACTACCCATTACCTCTTCAAACTCATCCCATGATTCAAGACCACGGACTGAAACATCAAATCCTGCTAAATCAGAAGCGGATGCAACTGTACCATTTTTCTTGTCAGCAAGCATATCAGATATCTTAGAAATCTGTGTAGACATAGAAGAGAGCTGCGTAGAAGCGTTTACAAGACCATTTATTTTCTGTGCAAGTGCCTCTGCTGATAAACCTGTTTCATTCATCAACTGCTGACCACCAGCCAAACCTTCAAGTGCGTTTCCTGTTAATTGTCCTGCATTTGCAAGGTCAAGAAGGTCATCTGCCGCACCTTTTAAATCGGAATCGTCTGTGTTTTTGAGATTGAGCCATGCTTCGTCAAAAGAAGCGATAGATGGGGCAGCAGAATCAGCAGCATTACCCGTATCTTCAATAGCATCCACACCAGCATTCAAATCATCACAGAAAACTTTAAGATTAGAATCTTTTTCCCCTAAAAACTCTGCGTTATTAATCGCATTCATAAGGTTAGGATATTTTTGTAATTCTTCCTCTGTAAGCTTACCTTCTTGTGCCAATTGTTTAAGATCTTCTTTTGATTTCTCAATTCCGTTTGTATTGAAAATTTCTGAAATCTGAGAATTATTCCATCCTGCTTTGTCAGTATAAGAGTAGATTAACTTAATTATGTCTGCAATTTCTTGATATTTTGAAATTGTATTTTTTTCATCGGAGGACAAAGATTCTCCATTAGACTTCTTTTTGACAGCATTATCATAGGCATCTTGAAGATTGTTCTTCTTCTTTGTGAGATCTTCGATATTGTTATTTAATGATGTTGTATATTCATCTACAGTATCAATACAATCTTGTAAATTCTCTTCATAATACTTAATATCATCCTTAGAACCAGATTTCAAAGCTTTGTTATATCTCTTTTGTGTCTTTTCCATCTGCTCCGTATAATATTCAAAAGATGCTAAATTGCCAACAATATCATCGCTGTTTCGAGCTTCCTGAAATACGCCAGTTGCTTTTGACTGAGCAAGTTGAGTATCAACCGCATTTTTATCAATATCACCTTTCCCATATTGTTTATTAAATGCAGTTACTGTTTTATCTGCCGCCTCTCGCGCAGAATTAGCCTTCTCTTTTTCTTCAATATTTTTTTGAAGTTCTAACTGTCGAGTAGCTTCTTTTAATTTATCTAGTTCTTCCTGTTCAACGTATGTGAGTTTATCTTTTTTATTAAGTTCATCAATACTTTTATTTTGTTCTTCTAATTGAGAAGTTGTGTCTTTTAATGCTGTTTTAGCAGAATCATACTCACTTACAGCTTCATTCATTGCTTCATTGGCTTTTTCTACACGATGGATATAATTATCAATAGCTGTAACAGCTAATTGAATGCCTTCTGCGATAAGCATACCAGCAATCATATTTGCCGCCATCTTTAATCCTTCTAAGGCAATATTAGCTGCTTTAGCACCAATGGTCATTTGCTCTAATCCATTATTGTAAGCAATAGCAGACTGCCTTGCTGCATTCTGAGCATTTTTTACATCATCAAGAGATACTTTAGTTAAGTCATTTTCTTGAACAAATTTTACTTGCCATTTTTCACCTTCTGATAATCCTTCAAAGTATTTTTGCCAACTAGACTGATTAGAATCAACTAATTCTTTTTGTTCCAATAGATTATCTAAAATACCTTGCGGATTTTTTTCATAAACAGAAAGATCTTTTAATTTATCTTGTATATCAGATTTAGTAATAATAAATTTATCACTTAAGTCTTTCTTAACGGAAGAATTTTTCCACGCATTTGCAATATTAGATATTGTATAATCATTTGTTACAATTAATTCATCAGAAACTTTTTTAAATCTATTTCCAATATCTTCAAATGATTTCCCCAATATTCCAAATTTCGATGAAAATGTATCTTTATCACTGTCAAATGTTTTGAATATCATACTATTTTATTACAAGTTGTTTGAGGACTTGTTGAATTTTATTATATGTGATACAATTTTCATAAATTGGAGGTGTGTCATCATGTTAATGTATTGTAAAAAATGTGGAAGAACAATTATAGATTCAAAAAAATGTGACATTTGTAACTCTATAACATATGAAGTTCCTGAAGAATATCTATTACTATATAATGGAAAAATTTATAAAAATAATTTGAATGAAAGCAAAAAAGACCAATTCATAGAAGAATGTATAAAATCTTCACCAGAATTTGACGAATATCTATTTAACAATAGAGATAGAATCAAAGCACAAAAATCTGCCGAATATGAACGAGATATGGCTATCGGTGATGCAATACGTCAAGGTGCGGATGTTAAAACAGCTTTTCGCAATGGTGGTAAGAACATGCCAAAATGCCCTACCTGTGGCTCACTTAATGTAGAAAAGATTTCAACTAGTAAGAAAATATTTGGCGGTGTAATATTTGGATTGTTCAGTTCAGATGTAAGAAACACAATGCACTGTAAAAATTGTGGAGCAAAATGGTAAACGTATGTTCCGACTATCAATTCTTTGTTTAAAATGGTAAAATTTGGTTATCAAATATATTACGAAAGAAGGTTGATGCGTATGGATTTTATATCACCAGAAGTTAAAAGACAGATGCAGCAAAACCAAGCTAATCGTCAGATAGAAATAAATGCTTCCAAGATGCAGCTTGATAGTAGCGCAGAACAAGTTGCTTATTATCTGTATGAAGAAATCAGAGATTATCAAAACAAACTTCCTGATACAGAAGATGTAGCAATGTCTATTGTTCAATTTAATCAGTCAATTACCATTTTTGTTAAAGAAATCGGTTGCATTGGCTACAATTTGGTTTGTTTCCACGGAGAGGACACATCTGGCAAACCGTTGGAACTGATACAGCATGTACAACAGTTAAATTTTCTTTTAATGGTTGTACCGAAACCTGAGATAGAAGCTCCGAATCGTCAAATAGGTTTCGTAGGTCAGGTTGAGGAATAAGTTTTGTTAAATCAATATTCGTATTTATCACCTCGAATTAAGAGAGTAGAAGACTTGTCAGATGGCAGGTCTTTTATGATATATGTTTACAATGCGAAAGAGACTAGATTGCTCTAGTCTCTTATTAGTTACTAAAAACTTATATGCAGTTCGTATACACATTTCTGTGCAACTTGATTTACAATTCATATTATATATTATGTATTATATGTTGTCAAGATAAATTTGTTAATTCTTTTATTTTGTTTTTTACATAATCATATGGTGTTTGTATTTTATAAACTTTTTTATTAGGATTTATTCTCATAATATCGGCACAAAACATTTGATGCACCTTTAATTTACTACATCCTTCTTCTTCAAAATTCTTAACTCTTATTATCATTTCACATGTTTTATCAACAGGAGCAGATTCTTTTTTAATAGATACAAGCGGAACTATTAACATAGTGTTTCCAAAATCTTTTAATATTAAACACCAATGACTATTGTATATTTCTTTTGGGTATGAATTTTCTATATAAAAGTAACAGACATCTCCCTCTGACGGACGTTCCATTCCCTTTAAATTATATTTTATCTTTGATAATTCAGTATTATTTTTAGCATTCTTACCTATTGTGTTATTAAAGTGATAAATTGAATTAACCATTCTTTTATAGTTGTATACAAAACTAATAATATCAAAATTCTTAATAGATAAAATCTTTTTATTTATTAACTCAAGTTCTTTTTCAACATCCATAATAGTGTCCACCAATCATAAGTATTATAATTACCATTATATACCAATAATCGACAGAATACTATCAGAACGTATGTTTATAAATATAAAAGAAGAGTAGCCAATCGACTACTCTTTATCTTTTATCCAATTTCCTTTATAGCATCTTTAAAGAACTGCAATCGTCCATTTACCATATCTGAATTTGATGTACCGTTAGAACAGTATTGCAGGTAATCCAAATTTGTGTCATATGATGCTAAGAATTCATTTAACCATTCCATATATTTAGAAGTAGATTTAGAATCTCTAACCATACGGTACATTCCATAAATACACATTGGAATTGTACTTGCTTTTATTTTTACATCTTCTGGAAGTTCTTCATTCAACTTATCTAATGCTTTGCGCAGATTTTCAATTTTCTTTTCTGCAAATTGTTTTTCATTTGGATCTGCAATCTTATCATTATAATACATAATAAATTTATTCATATCTACATCTCTAAATGAAGTAAAATTGTTTTTATCTGTCTTTTCTGTAAGCATTAAACATTGAATAACAATATCTCTGTCAAGGTTCTTTTTAAACTGAGCAGGAGATAAAACTTTTTCAAAGAATGGATGATCAGCAATAGAGTAAATAATTTCTCTGACTTCATTGCTTTCAATAGTGCTTCTTTTCTGTCCGTTTGAAAGTTGGTGTCCCATATTTATTCTTTCAAAAATATCAACAATTTCTTCTTCGGTTGCATCTGTCATTGTTATAATAGAAATATCTCTGTCATTAAATCTTGACTGAACAGCTTCGTCAAGCTTAGAAAATTTCTTTCCTGCGATTTCGTATTCAGTCCCATCAATTGTTAATGGTTTTAAATTCTTTGACAATTTAAATTCGTCATTAGCAAAGGCTGCGATTGTAGTAAAACGTTGCTTAAAATCAACTACATCAATCTCTTTTGTGTCACTGTGTTTATTCACAAGTGCAGGGTAGATAGGGTAGTTTCTTAACAAAGTATCAATAAACAATGACTTCTCTTTTGGTTTCCAAATACCAGCTCTACGTTGAATTGGTAAGTCAAAATTATATTTTCCCTTATTGATTTCACCAACCAACGATCTTAAACTTTTCGGACTTGTTTTAATATCTTCCATCCAGTTTGCCTCCTTCAAAAAATGCAAAAATTTTTATATTTTCACAATAGCATAATTGTAAAATTTTGTAAATAGAATTATTCAAAATTTGAATATTTTTCTTTCTGCATTATTCGACAAACTTACGTTCTGGATTTAAGAATTTGGTAGAATATGGTAATATAATACCAAGTGCAAGATAATCGTATTACCACATTACGATTCATTATCAGGATCGAACACTTGGTATCTTACCATGTGGGGGTGCCTATGTAAGTGGCACTAGGATGAACATTTCAGCCCATTCTGGGCAAATACAAATTCCTGAAAAGTTATTTTACAGGAAAGGAGGGTAGAAGAGATTGTACATTGTTATATTATTGTGTGCAATCATCGGATTACTTGCGGTGCGTAGATATTTTAAATCACAAGATCATGCCATTGATCAGATTGCTAATCATCCAGAAATGTCCGATGATAAAGCAGATGCTATCGCAAGAATTTCGACTAAACAACATAAAATCTTTAAAAAGGCTAGTTAATTACCATTCTCCAATTGTATTCATATTCATCTATATTTATTCTCCAAGAGGGCTGGTCATCACGACAGCCCTCATTTTATTTATTCTCTTTTTACTGTTGAAATAATCATTGATATTTGATACAATAAATTTGTACATACGACCAATTTTATGTACTACCCCCAATGTTACAATATAGGGAGTCTTTGATTTTCGGTAATCTCAAAGACAATTTAGCACTACAAGAACAGCAACTTGTGGTGCTATTTTATTATTCTCTATTTTACTCGATTGAAATCAAGAATTCTTGGTTTTGTTCCATCTTATCTACCTCTAGGAACTGAGAGGTCAAACTGATTTACACGAGATATGAGATAAGTTCACATCATTTAACATGTCGTGCCATGAGTACGGAATGCATATTATAGTAGCATCGTTTCATATAACTACCACCAACGGTTGTCACTCTCTGAGGGCTTACCATTTTAAAGGTCTATCCCTGCGAACCAACTGAATTCATGAATTTTTACTATGTCTATTTAGTTTCCTTATAATAGAGTAGTACCATGAGTTTTACAGCCTTCCTCGCATATTGCGTCTTCGTTTATCGTATGTATAGCATACTTATCATACATCAAGAATTTCTTGAACAGCTTTCGGTCTGCGTTTGTGCGTCTTGTATCCGTAGAAATTTAAAACTTTTCTAAGAGTAATCCAACTATAGTCTTCGTAAGACCTATATTTATCAATAAGGATATAGGTAATATAGAATTTACGACTAACTCCATATTTAGTTTTAATGTTTCCCTGAATATAGTTATTTGGAAAACGAGTAAAATATTCTGTTTTCTGTTGCAATAAAAATTCCTCCTTTATATGTGATATTTATTTATTCTCCATTTGAAATTAAGTGGAAGAGAAATTTGCAAGCGTTCAGTAAAGTAGGTCTGAACCCCCACCTGTTTGTTTTATTTTCAAAATTAGTAGGGGATGAAACCTACTTTGCCGAACTGAAAGAAGATATATAACATTATTAATAAGACAGACTATTCCGTTTGTATTTCGCTAACGCTACATACAAACTCCATAATTTTTTGTTTGATTGTTATTGGTTGATTTAGGTATATAGTGTTTAGGATAGATGGTTTCGTTTGAATACATATATGATATACCTATAGGTTTATTCTCTATCTTGATTATTATTCTGCTCCAAATTAACATACTTCTCTTTGTAAATATCCTCTACAAAGAATACTGGTAATTTGTCATGGTACTTTTCATATAATTCCTCATCAAAAATACGAGAGTAACATTTGTATTTACCTATTGGCGAATTAACTTCTCTAATATAATCTTTTACAATAGATTTATTTTCCTTGAATCGCTCATTTATTTTTCCACAAATAGTACAGTATGTATATAAACCTGTATTAAGATGAGTCTTTCCTGCGAATGTGGATTTGTTTTGAATCAGACATTCTTCATAATGATGTTTGTGCTTTGATTTGCGGTTGCTCTTTGAGATATTACTTTCTGTTGACTTGAGATATTTTGGTATTTCGTTTTCTTGTATCATATTTGATTCCTCCTTTGATGTATTATTCTCTCTCTTTGTGAAAATGTGATTATTGCACTATTGTTCTTTTGGTAGTAAAATAAATATATATAATTTTAAAGGAGGAATTGTTTATGAAAAAATTGAAGAGATTAAAGAGGATATTTAGTTTTGTGTTATGCATTGTAATGGTTATTACCGTTATTCAATTAGTACCACAAAATGTTTATGCTGCCAATAAAGTTAAATTGAACTATACAAAGCTTACTTTGTATGTTGGCGAAGTAAAGAATTTGAAAATACATGAAGGAAAAACGGAAATATATTCTGCTAGATGGTCTTCTTCTAATAAAAATGTTGTGAAAGTTACTAATTATGGACATATAGAAGCATTAAAACATGGTTCTGTTAAAATAATCGCCAAATATAATAATAAAAATTATGTTTGTAAGGTTACTGTCAAGGATGCTTTAAAAGATCATGTAAGTTATGAGTTGATTGATATTCCTGAAAATGCATATTCGGGACAGTATAATAAAATGATTAAAATTGTAAACAATAATGATGTTACTGTTAATGTTAATATTTCTATTAAACAATACGATAAGGATGGATTTTATATTAGACAAAACACAAATGATTATATAGTAAATAAAAATACTTATATTATTGCATTAATGGAATATAATAATGGACGTGTAATAGATTTTAATAATCCAATACAATATGACGAACAGTTAAAGATATCTTTGAGAAGTGTAAATAGGGCAAATTCTATTGATATAAAATATAATATTTCTGATCAATATATTGATAATGGTTGGATATATAGAGATATTGTTTTTACTTCACCTATTACTAAATCTGCAAAATATTCTGCGTTATGTTATAATAGTAGTGGAGAATTAACGAGAATAGTTACTGATTATGTTT
>OHMA01000785.1_pt1 | contig 15757 bp, 16 predicted proteins | sample 1569171 | NCBI WGS metagenome assembly OHMA01 (sample SAMEA3879580, study PRJEB24766) | human gut metagenome | biome: human-associated habitat; feature: feces | place: USA | collected 1985/1987
TAGGCAACCGTACCTATTACCTGCCGGAAGACGTGGAGCGTATCGTCACGAAAGTTGAGGACAGGCGCAGGGAAGCCCGGAGCAGGGGGCGGGAGATCTGAAGGATAATGATTGTGTCACTAAAACCGAAGAATCATGTATAATGAATTGAAGACAGGGGATGATGCGTGGATGAAGTCCGTTCATGAGCGCATCGACCGGCTGTCGGTGGTAATCGACGGCCTTTCCAAAGACGGGGGAATTTTGCCAAAAGAGGATGAATATTTGTGTGACAGGGAAGTGGCATGCCTGCTGAAGGTCAGCCGCAGGACACTGGGCGAGTACCGGAGCAACGGCACGCTTCCATACTATGTCCTCGGCGGGAAGGTCCTGTACAGGCGGAGCGAGATTGAAGAGGTATTGAACAGGGGCTACCGGAGCGCCTGCAGGGCGCAAGGCGGCTGAAAAGAATCGGGGGGCTGCCGTCCGCCCCTCCCCTTCTTTTTTTCCACCGGGCGGATAACGCTGTTCTGCCCATAAAGCACTTATATGCATAATTCATGTTTTCTGTCCATGAATTATGCTTCTGCAACCATACCGGCATCACATAACGGAACGTGGAAACATTTTTCCGGCATGGCGGCAAGACACGGGAATTCCCTTATAAGGACAGTCCCATATTTTATTATGTTGTTATTCTGAAGCCCGGTGCACAGTAAGTTGTGGGAAAGGAAATCCGATCCCCTCTTCATTAAATGTCGTATAAACAATTTCATTGATATCATATAAGACATTCCAGTAATCAGCAGTCTTTACCCAGACACGGACGGTAATGTCAACGCTGCTCGCACTTAATGAGCCTAAAACGATGATAGGGGCGGGAGTGTCCAGAATACGGTTGTCTGCATGAATGATACGCCGCAATACGGTTCTGACCCTTTGTACATCCTCTCCATATTCCACCCCGAATACCCATTCGACACGGCGCATTTCCTGTTTGCTGTAATTAATCACGGCATTTCCGCTGAGCATCCCGTTGGGAACGTATATCATCCGGTTGTCAAGAGTGGAAAATATGGTATGGAAGATCTGTGTGTGGAAGGGCATATATCATAATCTTGTTTCCTATATTCATCCGTAAATTGAAACACTGAACAATGCTTTTCAAAGTTCCAATTCAATTTACCAATGCAAGTCCCCCACAGATATACATTCACTATAATCGGCTCTTTCTTCATACCATCTTACGTTTACCGTTAATTCTTTGTATTCTTTTACCTGTTTTTTCATTGATTAGGAAAGGGGAGTCTGGAAGTTCTGGAACCAAACCGACAACACCTTCAAGAGTTCCGCTTATACGCAAAATCTTAAGCAATGTACTTAGGGCAATATCACTTACTTTGCAAGATTCTATTCTCTTAATAGTAACGATGGATACTCCTGCCTTATCCGCAAATTCTTGCTGAGAAAAACAGCAGCTAAGTCTTATAGCCTTAACTCTCTTGCAGATTTCCTTAACAATACATTCATCTGAAAATTCGTATATTGTATATGTATCATATAACCTTTTCATAGAAAAAACATGTTTAGGTATCATTTTTGATACAAAAAAACCGATAAATCTGAAAATCACCAAATTAAGAAACACTTTTTTTATAATCTTCTGCCGCGTTAGCAAACAAGAAAAAGCGGCACCAGGCCGCTTCAATCATTTGCCGGCTTTTTTCTTTTTAGGAACAGCCTTCCGTTTAGGCTGATCCGGTTTTTCTTCTTCTTTTTCCGGAGTAGGATAAAACCTGGTGGCTACCATAACGATGCGGTTACGCTTCTCCCCACTTTTAGAATCCGCCCATTCTTCCGGCTTAAAGTAGCCTTTAACGGTTATCAGCTCACCTTTTTGCAGTATCCAAAAAGCATAGCGGTCTTCCATCTTACTCCAGGCTTCAACTTTCATAATAGAGGAAACAAATGTTTTTTCTTCATTTATCTTGCCTACGCGATTGACCACAATAGAGAAGTGTGCAACCTTTACTATTTCGAATAAATGGATTTCTGCATCCTTACCGATAAAACCTGTTACTGCGAATAAATTTTCAATCCTTTTCATATCTCTGATTTTTTAGAAGTTAATTAATCAATTTTACAGTGCAAAAACTGATTGTTGACTTGGGGGTACACCAATAAAAAAGGGATAAATACGCTTTTTTACTTATCAAAAAAGGAAGATTTATCTCTTTTTTATTGGTTAAGATGGCAACAAATTATTCGGGTTAAATACACTTTTTCTGCCTTGCACAAAAAGTGTATTTAACCCGAATAACAATGTGATATTTGTAAATCATCCCCTTATCCCCATCAGCGGGGTTAGCAACAATCTATATTTGCAACGGAAAATGATTTGACTTCACTAAAAAATGATATGAAAAAGACAAAACTTGAAAATCAGCAACAGGTTTGGAAAGGATGCAAAAAACAACCGGTCAGACAGCAAGCATGGCACATTTCGAAAATATGGTCAGCCGCCTATCGATACACCGGAAGAAACATCTGCAATTCCTTTTAAAAAAATGAAGCCGAAAAATGAAGCATACAATATTTTATATATTAGAAAAAAGTGACTGTGCAATAAAATAGGCTACACCGAAAAAATGGAAAAACGGATTCTGTGGGAAGAACAAAACCATACAAATACAGCCACCACACCCTTTCTAGAAAAAGAAGATTATACGACCGGAAAAACAACAAGGCTCCACTCGGAGAAAAGCAGGCGATTGAAGCGAACTGCCGCTTTGGAAGCAAAAGATCCGAATTCCTATATTCCTATCTACAGCCCTAAAAGGCTGGGACGTATGGGTAGGCAACAAGGCGAGAGAACACATTATCCTACAAAATGATGCGTGAACGAACCGGATGCCTGATTCAGCAGCCAACGAACGGTAGTGAGGGCTACAAGAAGCAGGCATACCTTAACGTCCCCGTTCACCATTAGGAAAATAAACTTCACCTTATTTTCACTTCACTTAAATTCTCCTTTGACTTCAAGTCTGATGAAATCAACAAGAACAAGAAAACCCTTATTGAAGGACAAAACCGCATCCCCGATTTTATGGGATTCTTGGGAGAATTGAAGAAAGGCGCACGGGCTGGCAGAAAACCATAAAGGATATGTTATCGGAGCTATTAAAAGAAATTTGAGTTAAAATCTAGTTTCTGGGAACAACGTAATAAATTATTTTCTAACTTTACAGCGAAACCTTAAAAATAAAGCTCTATGGAAAGGAAAAAAAGAAATTACATCTACACTGCCGTTTTGCTAGGAACAGGATTTATAGCTCTAACTTCTCTTAATCTTCATAGTGAGAATGTTGATTTACTAACTTTAGAGAACATTGAAGCCATTGCAAATGGTGAAACTGATTCAGAAGGTCGTGTTGACTGCTATTCATCTTTTACAGACAAAGGCGGTGGAAGTAAGACTGTCAAAGATTGTGGAGATTGCATGGATGTAAAATGTGCTGATTACAGCGACAAAGGAAGATGCAAAAAATAACAAACTACACTAACTAAGCCATATAAATTAATTTATATGGCTTAACAAAATTTTATCATGAAAACGTTTTTTTATGCAGCTATAAGTGTTTTTCTTTTAGCAAGTTGCACCGACATTACTCGGAAAGATATTGATATTTCAAGCATTCCTATTTTGCATGAAAAATTCAATATACATAACATAGATTCCACAAAAATATTAAATCCAGGAGGAATATATTGCTATAAAGATTATGTAGTTATTATTGAAGATAATAATAATCCAGTTTTTTCTTTTTGGAATTCTCCTAATTTGCAATATTGTTTTTCTGACGGATTTATAGGCAATGGCCCTAATGAATTTATACGCCCACGAAGTAATTATTTTGCAACTTCCGACTCCAGTTTTTTTATTCTAGACTCTAATATTGAATGGGAAATCCAAATTAAGGACAACAGAATACAAATTATAAATCAAGAGCCTATAGTAATTCCTGATGCTATCAATCAAATGGTACACTTAAATAACAAACAATATATTATGGCAGGAAACACCACTGGACGATACAACTCAGAACATTTTTTATATAACGCAAAAGATGGAACATATTTACCATTCGGAGAATACCCTTCTAAAGATCTAGAAAATGAAAGAAAATTCTCTTTTGATTTTAAACATACTGCTGGGAGAAGCGACAAGCCTTATATTTGGAACTTCTATAAAAATCATAATTTAATACGACAATATAACATAGAGGGGCAATTATTACAAGAAATTTATTTAAAAAATATCCAAGATAGGAACAACTCAGATTCCAAATCTCATGATTTGGAAAATCGTCCATATTGGCGAGTTATTCAGACGACTGACACACATATTTATGTTTTATTCTATACTGGAGAAACTGATAAAGTTATCTATTCTAAAGGGGCTATTCCTGAACTACAAGAATGGGATTGGCAAGGCAATCTTATTAGGCGTATTTTATTTGACAAAAAGTATGATCTTATAGCCGTTTCAGAAAGTGGAATATTATATGCAATTGATACTATAAATGAATTCAATAATCAAATTTATTCATATGATTTATAAAGTCAAATCATTCATTTTAATACTATTAACATCATTATTGTATATATCTTGTAACAATAAAAAGTCAGATATAAGTGAACAAATTAAAAGCTTAAGAAATAAAACCATAAATCTAGATGGAAGTATTATAGATACGTTACAAACATCTAAGATTTTAATATTGGTACCTGATACAGGAGATTGTACACCTTGCACCATGCAAGTATATGATTGGTATATTTACAAATTAGATTTAAAAAAACATAATATAAACTGCGATATTATCTATATACTTAATGACTCTATAAAATTAAATCCAAATGTTAATAGTATAATGCATCGTTATAGTTTACATCAAACTAAAAATTTATCTTTATTTTATTCTAAAAATAAAAAACTAAAGAACATTCCATTTACAACATTTTTAATTGATAAAGATAATAAAATTAAACTCATTGGTTCCCCTATAGATAATGAAAGGTTATGGGCTTTATACAAACAGCTTTTAACCGAATAAAATTTCACTCATGCTTTTTCCAGCTGATTATTTTTCTTTCTGCTGAATCTGTTGTTGGTAATAGTTATAAAAAGGCTTATACATATCCCTTTCCTGTTTCAACTGGCTGCACCAATAGCCAAGACCACAGGATAAAACGACACACAGCCCGGCAATATATATCAATATTTCCCCTTAAAATAACTTTCTTATTCTATAAGTCCATAAAAATTTATGTAGTATAAATGAGTTTGGGACTTCTGCAAACACACTCTTATTGTATTAAAGTTATATACTAATTTTCAAATGAATAAAAATATTCTATGATATTAGGTGAATTTTATAAACACTTCCATATTTATGATAGCATAAGAAGGAACTTCCCACAACTCTCTCTGCTGAGAGCCTACACCAAGACATGAAATCTAATGAAAATCCAATTGAAGTTTAGTTAGGGAATTCAGTAAACATTTACATAGGCTATCGTACTACTTTGGCATACAAGGTTATGTCGTTTGATTCTAAACTGACTGTTCAAAGGACTGTCACTATTTGTAATGCGCTTTATCATTTGGTCTATCCATTTCATAATAAGATATACTAATTTGTTTTTGCTACTTTTATTTGAAAAAGTAGGCACGTTACAATAATTACCGTGCCTACGTAGTCTGTTTAAATCCTGCCTTCGTCCGCATAGCTGTAATATGTATCATTGACAATTATCACGTGGTCAATCATATTGATATTCAGTGCATTTGAAGCAGACCGTAAAGCTGTCGTGAGCTTGTCATCCTCGCTGCTCGGCATATGGTTTCCGCTTGGGTGGTTGTGGCAAATGATAAGTGCTACAGCCTCACAAAGAATGGCTTCTTTGAGGATGACACGTACATCCACCGGACACATGGCATAACCACCTGCCGACACTCTGATTTTGCGTGTTACCCGACTGGATTGGTTCAAAAAAATCGCCCAACATTCTTCCGTCTTGTTGTCGCACAGATAGGGGTGCATGATGTCGTATATGTCCGTGCTGCATTTGATTTGTGGCTTTTCGTTCTTTTTGGAATTGCAACGCTTGTATAGCTCCACTCCAGCCATGACCAAGTTACGTTTGCCTGGTGTCATCTTAGCCAATACTTCTTCAAAGTTGCAGTTTTCGCCATAAGCGATTTCTTTTTCCTGCACCTTGTTTACCATAACTGCACTGTTTGTCAGGATGTACACCAGTTCCGCACTATCCATCAATCTGTAATCTCCGTTTACCTCAAAGCCTGTTCTCATATCCTTTTACGTTTCAATCGTTAAACTTTTGATTTATTCTTCAGCTAGATTCAAGACCTTTTTTTAAAAAAACTTTCCGGGATGGTCTTTTCTTTCTGCCGACTTTTTTTTGAGCTTTCATGCCCTATCTGAGTTTATGAGTCTTTTTTTTACGGCACACTATAAGAAGGAAGGAGGGATTGAGAAAAGTTTTGGACGACAAAAAATGTTGGGGACAGCGAAGCCATCCGGCGTTATTTTTTTTCGGCACAAAGGGCGAAGACCGGAACTCTTTCGTATCCATCCACCGAAATAAATTTACCGTTCAAAAACAAAGGCTCTCAGATGGAGCTATGAAAAACGCACATTAAGGGAGGCAGAAAACAAGGAAAAGGGCAGTACGGAAAGTAAAACAAACCATACGGTTTTGCAGGCAAAACCGTATTCCTATCTCCCTGCCACAAGTGGCAGGGGGGAACGGGTTAACAACGGACTGCCGGGACAAACGGTAAAAGGAAGGGGATGCAATATGGAAGAAGAAGGTTGTTTAGGCAATACCGAAGCTCCGGATGATGACCATTGCAATCCCGACCACGTTTGGAACTTCTCTTTTCTGGTTTGCCCATAATCAGCCGCACAGCGGATGACTACGGGCAAACCGGGAATGAGAACAGTCATTCCGATGAAAGGGAGGCTAGGGAAGAATACTGCGTGAACGCAAAAACGTTCTCGGATATATAGCAAAAAAAGCGGCACCAGGCCGCTTCAATCATTTGCCGGCTTTTTTCTTTTTAGAAACTGACTTCCGTCTAGGCTGATCCGGTTTTTCTTCTTCTTTTTCCGGAAACAAGTGTAGTGGCTGCATATACATTACAACTGCAAACATGTAAGAGCAATACAATATAAATTTGCATATATTGGCAAAATGATAACAAAAATTACCTAACAGTGCTTTGAAATTCAAATTATTAATGTACTTTTGCTGAAAAAAAATAAAAATATCATGAAAATTAAATTTTTAAGTGCAGTTTTAATAACTGCTTTTATAGCTAGGTTATGATGCATATGTTTCACAGCAAGATGCGAATATGTTGGATTTGGCAATAACCAATGTTGAAGCTTTAGCTTTGGGTGAAAACGGTGAATTAGGATGTGGTGGTCATTCTACTTGGGTTCCTAATCACTATTTAGGAACAGCTAATTGTTGGAATGGAGGTTCGCATAAAAAATGCAAAGAGATGTCAGGTGTTTGTTGCAATCCATCTGAACAAACAGATTGCGATGGCATTCTAAAGAAAAAGTAAAAACAAGTCTTAAAAAAACATACGTAATTAAAGAAAAATATCGACAGTTTGTTGATAAACAAACTATCAATATAAAAAAGTTCGTTAATAATTTGCCAAGTTTAAGCGGCTTAGACTTGGCTAATTATTAACGAACATTTTGATAAAATGTAAGATTATGAAACTCATTTGTTATTTGATGTTTTTTTTATTCTTTGGAATAATCTCTTGTACTAGTACTAGTAAAAAGGGGCTGAAATACGAAAATGGAACAATAGATGTTATAAACCTTAAATTATATCAGAAAGAAAATATAATACGACTGTCAGAGATAGCAGATTCTATTCATTATATATCACTAGAAACATCAGACTCTTGCTTGATTGGAGCTATCGATAAAATATTACGGACTGATAATAGTGATATAATTGTAGTAGATAAGGATGTGGCTTCTTCTATTTTTGTATTCAATGATGAAGGGCGTTTTAAATGTCGCATCGGTACACGAGGACTAGGTATGGCGGAATATATTAAAATAGAAGATGTGACTTATGGATATGGATTTATTTATGTATGGGATAGCGTACAAAAGAAAGTCTTGAAATATTCGGAGAATGGTGACTTTCTAGATTCTTATAAGTTTGACTATACAGCTTATTCGCTATGTTGTATAAATGAAAATCTGTTATCATTTTGCTGTGATTATACTCCAAACTATTCATTATATAAAGATAAGAAATATCCAAGCGTGATATATTTCAATACAGCAGAGAATGAAATTGCTGGATATTTATATTTTAATGAAGATGTGAACAACTTGGCTTATACGTCCACACTAAATAATTTATATGACAAGAATTTATATTTGCCATTAAATGATACTATTTATAGACTAGATGCAGATTTAATATCGGCAAAATGCATTTTAAAATATGATGACAAATATTTGTTATATAAAAATGAGTACATAGAACGTAGTTATACTGAACGAATGACCGTAAATGATGCCGAAGAAGCCTGTAACAAAGGAAAATTCCCTCAATTGATAACATATTTTTCATGCGATAGTGTGCATTTATTATTTATGCGTATGAATGGTTTTCTTTATTCCGGTTTTTATTATCCTGATACGAAAGAATACAAAGAGGCATCTTCTTTGGGAAAAATTCCTATAGAGAATGATATAGATAAAAGTTTTTTGTTTTCTCCGCGATGTGTTGAAGGGAATAAAGTTTATTGTGTTATAGAACCTTCTGAAATACCGGAGAATAATAACTTACCCATAAATGTTGGGATTGATGATAATCCTGTTCTAGCTGAAATTTATATGAAGTATGGAAATAAAAAATAAAAAACATAAGTTGAAGAATTACAATCTTATAATATTTTGCTCATTAAGCTTGTGTCTATTATATTACACTAACAGAACTAATGTTGATATTAGAAAAAAATTAAAAAATGCTTCAACAACTATTGAAACATTAAGCTTAGAACGTGCATTATTATTAGACAACATAATGCTTCATTATACATATAATGATAAAAAAATACCTAATTTATTATTATATACAATAGATGGTGATTCTTTACATTTATCAGAGCTATTAAATGATGACTATAAACTACTTATAAGATTCTCTCAATTAAATTGTTCGTCTTGTATAGATGATATTTTTGAAGGTTTAAGACAGGTAGTAAATAAATTCCCATCAAATAAAGTCATATTGATAGGTACTTATGATAACCAAAGAGTTTTTCAGGCATTTATTAAGAATTATTCTTTACCATATTCTATTTATTATAGTAGAAACTCTGAAGATGTATTAAAAGAAGAAAATATCCCATATTGCTGTTTAATAAACAATGATATGATTCTCAAAAATTTAATGATTCCCATGAAGGAGATTCCGGTATATTCAAGAAGATATTATGAGATTGTCTTGAATCGTTTTTTTAAGTGAGTATAATGATAATCCGTTGGCTGAATAAATATGCGCTAATTTAATTTCGCCAACGGATTTCTATATAGTATAAGAATATGAATCGGTGGTTGGACATAATATTGAACTTATTATTTGGATGTGCATGCCTGTTCATCTTTTGGCTCCTGGCGCAAGTATTCCTCTTTTCTTCCTTCCGGATTCCGAGTGATTCCATGTCACCAGCACTTCAGAAGGGGGATTGCGTGCTTGTGTGGAAGCCGATTGTGGGGGCGCGCCTATTCAACCTGCATAGGTCGCTTCAGCTGGAGCAGACGGAAATCTACCGGTTGCCGGGGCTCAGGAAGATAAGGCGCAACGACGTAGTGGTCTTCAACTTCCCGCATCCCAATGACTGGAACCGTATGGAGATGCATATAATGAAGTATTACATCAAGCGGTGTATCGGACTACCTGGAGATACAGTATCCATAAAAAAAGGCATGTTCAGGGTGAAAGGTGTGGATGTGCCTTTAGGGAATATTGCCTCACAGAAGCGTATAGGATTAATGCGCCCTGAGGATTTTTCAGAAGATGTGTACAAGTGTTTCCCATACGATTCCCTACTGGACTGGAGCATAAAGGAGTTCGGACCTTTGTTTGTACCCGGCAAGGGGGATGTAGTGAAGATGGATCATACAGGCGGTGTGTTGTACCGAAAACTCATTGAATGGGAACAAAGAGGAAAAATGCAGGTAAAGGGAGATATTGTACTACTTAATGACAGTGTGATAACTTCTTACCGTTTCCACAAGAACTATTATTTCGTAGCGGGAGATCGTGGAGCAAACTCACAGGATTCACGCTACTGGGGACTGCTGCCAGAAGAGTATATAGTGGGTGTGGCGTCAAGAATATGGAAATCAGAGGACAGTTATACCGGTAAGATTTGCTGGGATAGAATATGGAAAAAAATTGAATAGAAATTTAAGATGGATGCTAAACTAAGGAAATGGGTATGCAAAGTTCTGCCGTGGTTTGTAGGAGTATTGCTTACGGGACTTGTAAGTGGAACTGTACTGGTGACAGACAGAAACATTCCGGTTGACCTGCAAGGGACGCAGTGGATGTGGCTTGCTGCCATAATGACTGTTGCATTACCTTTGTGGCTTGCCGGATATGTTGCGAATCCGCAACGGATTGTACGTATAGTGTCGGAATCGGTAGAATGGATGCTGATGGGATTCGGAGCATTGGAAGCCCTGCACGGCCTGGGACAGATTGCAGGTATATATCCATCAAACCATTCGCTTTTTGTTCTTACGGGAACATTCTATAACCCCGGTCCATATTCAGGCTATATAGCAGCCATCCTTCCGGTAGCCCTGCACCGGATGTTAGTGTTGAACGGAAAGAAAGACCTCCTTTTAGTCGTGCAGTATTATCTCTCACTATGTGTGCTGATACTGATATGCTGTGTGCTTCCGGCGGGTATGAGCCGTGCAGCATGGATTGCTTCTCTGGTTTCGTGCGGATATGTGGTTCTCAGGCTATACCGTGAGAAAATAAAATCTTTTGTATTAAGACACAGATATGCCTTATTGGGCGTGCTTATAGTCGGTACGCTGTTTGCTACTGGAATGTATTTCATAAAACGTGACTCGGTTGACGGTCGTTTGCTTATATGGAAAATAACTACCCAAGCCATTGCTGACAGTCCATGGGGTGTAGAAGGCGGAAAAACTTTTTCTGCCTTCTACGGTGATGCCCAGGAAAGATACTTCACAGATTGTAAATATTCAGATTCGGAGGCATGGGTAGCTGGAACACCCGACTTTGCCTTCAATGAGTATCTGCAGATTGCTGTTGAATATGGTGTGTGGGGGTCTGTGTTATTTGTAACTGTATTGCTTATGTTGTTGAAGATAGCCGGGAATTGTAAACATCTTGCAGGAATGGGCGGATGCCTTGTATCACTTATGGTATTTGCATGTTTTTCCTATCCAATCCATATCCCGGCTATTGTTTCTATTTGGTCGTTGGTGGTAATTGTGCTTTGTGGTGAAGGCTTGGTGATGATGAAGTATAGATTGATTCCCAAAATAGTTTTGCTATCGGTTGTAGCATCCGGATTAATTGTTTCAATAAAAATACATGATTGTTACTCCATACGCACTCAGGCTGTACGCGAGTGGATGCCTGCAAGGGTTTTGTATAATTCTGGAACGTTTAAGGCGGCTGTTAAAGAGTATGGTAAGTTTTATGAAAGGATGAACTGGCATAAAGATTTTTGTTTTGAGTATGGAAGGGCATTATACAAAGCCGGAAGTTACGGCAAAGCGGAAGAAATTCTGCTTAAAGCCATGACGGTCAGCGGAGATCCGATGATATTGAATATTTTAGGACGCAATGCACAGGAAAGGGGTGAGTATGAGAAAGCAGAAAAATATTTGATACGTTCTACCCACAGATTGCCGGAGCGTATCTATCCCCATTATTTACTTGTAAAACTTTATTCGGAGTCTAAGTATTTTAACAGAATAAAGCTTATTAAAGAGGCAAAATATGTACTTAATGCTAAACCTAAGGTAAATTCTATAGCTATAAAAGAAATGCGGCAGGAGGTAAAAAAAATACTAGAAGATAAAACCTAGATTATGAAATACTGAGTATAGACCTTATTGTTCCTAATAAATAACTTCGATTTTTCTTTTGAAGGAGTTAAAAATCGAATACTATATAATGTACAAATTCATATGGTAAACCAACAAAAGATTAATAGAGTATGAATATATTAAATATAAAACACAGCCTTTCTTTACTAATGTTTTTCCTTCTATTATTTTCTGGGTGTGCTACTAAGGTTGACCGTTTGGAATATGCTTTGGAGTTTGCGGGAGAAAACAGGAGAGAATTGGAGAAAGTGTTGGAATATTATAGTGATGACAGCCTTAAATTTCGTGCAGCATGTTTCTTAATAGAGAATATGCCGCGCTGGTATGCTTATGATGGATGGCAGTTGGATACATTGGAAGTATTGATGAGAAAGGACAGGGAGGGTATTTTTTCAAAGGATGATAAGATGCGCTGGAATAGTTTTGATTATCACGCATTAAATAAGATATATGATTCGAAAGTTATAACTTCAGAATACCTGATAGAGAATATAGATTTGGCTTTTCAGGAATGGCAGAAGCGTCCATGGAATAAATCTTTATCCTTTGATGACTTTTGTGACTTGATACTTCCATATCGTATAGGCAATGAAAGATTGTCCGACTGGCGTTCGTTATACAATGCATATTATGGGAATCTGCTTGATTCAATTTATACCGGTAGTGATGTGCTGGAGGCTTGTAAATGCATTAATGATGAGCTCAACAGGCAAAGTTACAAATATAGTGTGGAGTGGAATGTGCCACATAATAGAGCCGACTATCTTTTTGAGACAAGAATTGGGTATTGTCGTGAAGTCAGTGATCTGATACAGTATGCTATGCGTTCCTGTGGTATTCCTGTAGCTGCCGACTTTATGCCATATTCTCCGGACTATCGTTATTCGCACGAATGGAATGTGGTACGGGATACCACAGGCAGGTATATTCAGTTTGGTTTTGACGGTCTTGATCCTGTCAGGGATAAGGTTATGGATGATGGACGCAGGAAGGGAAAAGTGTACCGTTACTGTTATGCTTTACAGAACGAGAGAGAAATATTACGCAAACATTCCGGTTGGAATATTGGCGGTGCCGAAGGTCTGTATTGGAAGGACGTTACTTCCGAATATTTTGGACATAATCAGGCTGTTGTAAATGTTTTTACTACAGGAAAGCCTTTTATAGGCTTATCTGTTTTTTCCACTAATGGCTGGCAGATTATAGGAGAAGGGGTTTGTAAGAATAGTGGCAAAGCTATTTTTGATAATATTGAACCATCTATCATATACGTACCGGCCAGTCAGAACAACGGAGTTAAGCCTGCCGGATATCCTTTTATGCTTGACAGCGAGGGTAATGTTGAAGAATTTGTTCCTGATACAGTAAATCTTGAAAAGGTTATACTTAAAAGAAAAATGCCATTGATACCACGGGTTGCAGCTTGGGGATATTCACAAATTGAAGCTCGCATAGAGGGTGATACTAATATAAACTTTAAAAAACCAAAACTGATAACAGAAATAAAGGATACTATGGACTATACCTTTCAGGTTTTTAGGGGATTGTGCTCTGAACCTGTAAAATATATAAGATATGTACCCCCTGTTGGATTATTGCAACTCGCCGAATTGAAACTTTACCAAGATACAGCTCTTAAGAATGAAATAAAAATCACTCCTCTTACGGATGTGACCTATGTAAAAAAAGTTATAGATGGAGATATATTGTCTTATATATATCGAAAGTCAAAGGGTTTAATTGAACCATTGATTTTTTCTCTTGATTCCTTACAGCAAATAAAAAGACTTTATTTTATAGCAAGAACGGATGATAATTATGTGTGGAAGGGAGATGCGTATGAACTTCTTTATTTTGATGGCAAGAAAGGCTGGAAATCGCTGGGAGTGAAAATTGCTACATCAAAACAGATTTGTTTTGATGCACCAAGGAATGCATTGTTATGGTTAAGGAATAGAACTAAAGGCAGGGAAGAGCAAGTTTTTATATATAAAAATAATAAACAATGGTTTAATTCAGATCTTAATTCTGATTTGTAAATAAAATATAAATAATTAAGGTAGCACAAGCATGTAGATTTAAATTAAGTATTCACTCTGTAAAAGGTTTTCGTTATAAATAGAAACCTGAACTATACGGTATTTTAAATGTATAAATCGTAGTGTATAATCTGTTAATCTATTTCTTGTAAAACTAGACTACGTCACATAACAAGGAATAAATAAATTGAGTAGGAGGTAAACACTTAAAAATATAATAGTCATTTTTCTTTTCATGATATCTTTCCATTTAAATTTATATTATTGTTCAGTTTCACAAATGACTGCAAAAATAGAAATGCAATTCATTGATTATTGGTATTGTAATCTTATTTTTTTGTTAGTGAATATTATATTCTTAATCCTCTTTTTGAATTTCATTTTGAACTATTAAGATATGGATATTCCGTCAATGCATAACCGGAACTTTCTTTTCTCATGTAATATACTGTACGGGGATAAAAATTATCTGCCAATAAAATCCACCGACTCATTATCAGGAGAAAGATGTAGTGGAAATTTATCTTATGGTTTTTGATAATATATATTAAGTAATGAGAGGATATATGATGGATTTGAAAGGGAATGGAACGGCATCAGTATTTATTATATTAATAACCGGAAATTAAAAAGGTTATTTTACTTGTCTGTTTGAAAATAGAGGTATTATTGGTTTATAGTTTAGAACATTGACAGGGGGAAGCGGTTTAGGATTTATTATTCCTCTATACCACTTCTTTCCTGTTGATTCTTATTATATCAATTTAAATCCTTTACCGTCAGAGTCCAGCTTCCCCTCACGTGCCAGCCATCCCAATCCAAGATAGAGCGATTGGCTGGAAAGTTTGGTCAAGGTCAGTAATTCTTTTTCTGTCAATGTTTTCTCTGAGCTGTTGAGTGCGTTCCAAATCTTACCCGCACCGGTTCCTACAATATCAGGAGTAATGATTTCTATAGGTGATGTTACGGCTGTTTTCTTTATTGTAGTTTTTTTGCTTGTAGTTTTCTTGGTTGTTGCTTTTTTCTTGGTTGTTGTCATTGTAATATATTAGTTAAATTTTACAATGCAAAGATAAGAATTTTAAATATAACAAAGAAAAGAATGTGATTAAATATTCATCACTACGTTAAAAGATGGAGTACAGTATGAATCGTTCGGTATATAGTTTTCTTCATTTTCCGGCATCGGACATGACAACAGGCGGATATATAGTCACTGACGGACAGCATCAGTATGGGGGATATGCATCTACAAAATGCAGGGGCAGGCTGCAATACCCATCCACATGCAATGCAGAGGGAGCAGGAGAGCCTTCCCCGCAGCAGAAAAAAAACAGGCGGTTTCATGGCGGTTCCGGCATGAAAAGAGGCTCCGGAACAGTTGTTTTGTTACACATGCACTACGTCGGTCGCAGTTTTCGCCTTCTGAATCTTCTTCACGTCCGTTCCTGCGTTTTCGGAGCGTTTTTCCGGCAGAAAATTTCACCATGCGGAAATTTTCTGCCG
>OHMA01000791.1_pt1 | contig 15706 bp, 13 predicted proteins | sample 1569171 | NCBI WGS metagenome assembly OHMA01 (sample SAMEA3879580, study PRJEB24766) | human gut metagenome | biome: human-associated habitat; feature: feces | place: USA | collected 1985/1987
TAATGTCACCTTTTTACTGCTTTTTATGCAAACCAATTCTATTTGCTTAAATATTTTCTACCGCATCACGCAGTTCATCTGCCATACTCTGTACACAGGATGTCTGTGACGAAATTTCCTCCGATGTTGCTGCAATCGTTGCCACCTTCTCATTCATTTCATTGATATTTTCAATCAGATCTTTGATAGAATCAATGCTTGCATTAATCTTAGGAATGATTTCTTCTGCTTTTGCATTGTTCTCTACAATCAGTTTTTTCGTCGAATCGGACAATTCACGTATCTCACTTGCAACTACTGCAAATCCACGTCCAGCCTCTCCAGCCCTTGCCGCCTCTATGGAAGCATTCAGGGAAAGAAGATTTGTCTGCCCTGCTATGGAAGAAATATCCTCATTGCTTGCTTTATAAATATTGATAAAATCAGACATCGTTGCCAATGAACTGTTTAACTCCTGACAGAAATTGGAGATCTCCTGAATATGCTGTGCAAGCGTGGTCGCCTCATTTGCCGAAGTTTCATTCGCGTCACCCAGCTGATCAATATTTTCACTCAAAGATACAAACTGTTCTGTAATATCGGCAAGTTTCTGATTATGAATTTCTTGTTTCTGCTGTTCCTCTTCCATCAGATTCTGGATCTTTTCTTTTTCATTCTCCGCAACACTCTTGACATAATGTACACAGTTTTCCTTGACATTTACACCATTATAAATTGCCCTTGCCATATTGCGACAGGAAGAATAACCACAGGACTCACAATTCATTTTCTGGCTGGCAGCATCCGTCTTATTCATGGAAGCAAAAATCTCCTGCATTTCATGCTCCGCAGGCTCTTTAATCTCAACACTTTTGTTTGTATATTTGCGTACAAAATCATTGATATCTAAATCTTCAAATGCTTTCATCAGATTTACCAAACGATCCTTCTCCGGTACGGATTCGTCCCATGGTGAACCATTCTTTGTCTTCTTGCCAAACAATCCTCTTTTCGCGTCTGCTCCTGCATTTGCCGTTTTGTTTCTCATATCACTGAGTGTGAGCATAACATCATCCGTATTGCGCTCTAACTCAGTAGCTGTTCCATAGATGCATCCCTTAGAGCAGTTTAAAATATCGACCATAAACGGCTGTCTCTTATTCTTTTTGATACGTTCTAAATACTCATGCAGATAGCGATAGGCTTCCTTTTCGCCTTCTACCACCTGTTCTTTTCCAAGGAAATGTTCTACGTTTTCTCTTAAACCACCCGGCATCGGATAAAGAGCACCCATGCCATATTCCAGTTCGTCCTCATATTCCTTACAGCCCTGATATTTATTTCCAATCGTTTCAAAAAGCTTTTTAAATGTCACATTATATTTTACATAGCCATAGCAATTTGGATCTGTAATCTCTGTCTTCTTTGCGATACAAGGACTGATAAATGCAAGTTCATCATCACATTTTAAATATTTTTTTATGTAAATTGCCATACACATCATCGGACTATGAATCGGCATCATTTTCGGCAGTAATTCCGGAATATATTTTTCCACATAATTGACAACTGCCGGACATGGCTGGGAAATGCCACCCAGAAACTGATGTTCTGTAATATATTTTAAATATCCCCATGTCGTGATATCTGCACCGAAAGAAACACTGTAAATATGATTTACACCTTTTTCCTTCAGATATCCAAGTACCTTTTTATACTCATGCGGATAATTTGCCAAAAATGCAGGAGCTAAAATAACAGAAATCTTTTTTCCTGCTTCTAATGCTGTAAAAAATGATTTTGTGTCATCCTGATATTCTCTGGCATTATGCTCACATGCATCAAAACATGCCCCACATGCAATACATTTTTCAGAGTCAACTGTTACCTTTCCTGCATCTGTTGCAACATTGGCGATCAGCACGGGACAGTCTCTTACACATTTGTTGCATCCGGTACAATTATCATTTGCGTAAATAAGTTCCATTTTGTCCACCCACTTTGTATAATTTTCACAAAAAATATATTGTTATAGTGATATTTTATCATATTTTTGTGTTAATAACAATTTTTTATCACTTATTTTTTTGAATGTTTATAAAATAATATACAAAAGAACAGACCGCTTTGAGCAGCCTGTTCTTTTGTTCTTCTAATTGTACTTAAATTAAAGAATAATCTTCTTCGGACATTTCTGTGCACAGATACCACATCCGACACATTTTTCCTGATCAATATATGCTACATTGTCAATGACATGTACGGCATCCTTCGGACAGTTCTTCTCACAGAGATGACATCCGATACATCCAACGGAACATGCCTTCATTACATTCTTGCCGACATCCTTAGAACTACACTGAACAATATGTTTTGCTGAGTAAGGAACCAGCTCGATTAAGTGTTTCGGGCAGGCAGCCACACATTTACCACATGCCTTACATACTTCTTTATCAACCAGCGCTATACCATCTACGATATGGATTGCATCAAACGGACATGCCTTTACGCAGCTTCCGAAACCAAGACATCCGAAAGAACATCCTTTTGGTCCGCCATTCTGCATCATGGCTGCCATCTGGCAGTCTGTAATTCCTGTATAATCATATGCCTGTTTTGCTTTTTCGCAGGTTCCTGCACATTTTACAAATGCAACTTCATGTACCTGTTCACCTGCAGCAACACCCATGATCTCTCCGACTTTTGCTGCTACCGGAGCGCCTCCGACCGGACATCCGCCAACTTCAGCTTCTCCTTTTACGATTGCCGCAGCAAGTCCGGAACATCCGGCATATCCACAGCCACCACAGTTATTTCCCGGGAGAACTTCTAAGATCGCATCCTCTCTCGGATCAGTCTCTACCTTGAACTTTTCTCCGGCGATTCCAAGGAAAAATCCAAGAATAATTCCTACGCAGCCGACAACAACAGCTGCGACAATAATTCCAGTTATCATACGTCTTTTCCCTCCTAAATCATTCCTGAGAATCCCATAAAGGCAATGGACATCAGGCAGGCAGTGATCAGAACAATCGCTGTACCCCTAAATGTCTTCGGGATATCATTGTACTCAATTTTTTCACGGATTCCCGCCATCAATACGATTGCGATAAAGAAACCAAATGCTGTGGAAAATCCGTAAACAACACCCTCTAAGAGATTGTAATCATAAGTAACACAGTTTAAGGCTACACCAAGTACCGCACAGTTTGTAGTAATCAGCGGCAGGTAAACACCCAGTGACTGATACAGTGATGGCATGCTCTTCTTTAAAAACATTTCTACAAACTGTACCAGTGCTGCAATAACCAGAATAAATACAATGGTCTTTAAATAGGTCAGATCAATTCCCTTTTTCACGAGAAACGGATTGGCCAGAATAAATTTATAGATCAGTCCGGTAATGAAAGAAGAGATCGTAATAACGAAAATTACGGCGCCTCCCATACCAGCAGCTGTCTCTGTTTTCTTGGATACACCAAGGAACGGACAGATACCAAGGAACTGACTCAATACTACGTTGTTTACGATCGCAGAACCTACCGCGATCAAAACCAGTTCAGCTAATGTACTCATCGTCTCTCTCCCTCCTTATGCCTGTTCCTGATCAGAAGCTCCTGCACTCTTTCCTGTACAAAGTGCGGACTGACCACAGTGTGCACAGTCTCCGGATAAACATCCTGCCGGCTCTGCAAGCGGTTTGCCCTTTGCTTCCATCTTTTTACGGATAATATTCATTCCGGCTACAAGGAATGCCAATACAAGGAATGCTCCCGGTGCCATGATGAAAATCGTGATCGGAGTAAATCCTTTGATTGCGGAAAGGAACGGAAGTCCGAAAAAGGTTCCGGCACCAAGGATCTCACGGATCAGTCCGATGATGGTCAGACCCATGGTAAATCCAAGTCCCATACCAATTCCATCAAAAATAGATTCGATTGGTCCATTCTTGGATGCATAGCTTTCTGCACGGCCAAGAATGATACAGTTTACAACGATCAGCGGAATATACACACCAAGTGCCTTAGAAAGGCTTGGAAGATATGCCTGCATCAGAAACTGTACGACCGTAACAAGTGATGCAACAATCACGATATAGGCCGGCATACGCACGCCGTTTGGAATCACCTTACGGAACAGTGAAATCAAAAGGTTGGAAAATACCAGTACCACAAGGGTAGAGAGTCCCATACCAAGTCCGTTGATCGCTGAAGATGTAACCGCAAGTGTCGGACACATACCAAGCATCAGGACAAAGGTAGGATTCTCTTTGATCACACCATTGTACAAACGTTCTACATACTTGTTCATTACTGAGCACCTCCTAACGCATTCTGGAAGTAATAGATGGCAGCATTACAGCCATTTGCCATTGCCTTTGAAGTAATGGTAGATCCAGTAATTGCCTCAATCTGATCATCCGATGCCGGTTTTTGTTTTACAACCGTAAACTTGTCTACCGTTTTGTTTTCAAACTGGCTGTAGAAATCTTCCTCTTCTGCTTTCATACCAAGTCCCGGTGTCTCGGAAATATCGGTAATCGAATATCCGTTGACGGTTCCATCATTTTTGATACCAACGGAAAATGTAATACTTCCCTGACTTCCGTCTTTTGCGGTAACGGTAATGACATATCCCAGTGCATTGCCATCCTTATCTACGGCCTGCTCGACATCGTCAATCGTATCGTCATATCCTGCATCTGCAACCATTTTGTCTGCGGCATCCGCATCATACTCCTGCTGGTTGAACCCAGAGGCATCTGCAAACACTGCCTGATACGCTTCTTTTTTGGTCTGCTCGTTGGCTTTGTCAATCGGAGTCTTTGTAATTCCATATACAGCTCCTAAAATCACGCCGATCACAAGGGTAAAGGCTGTCAAAACCAAAGCGTCATGTATAATCTGTTTATTCATTCTTCTTTGCCTCCTTTGCCAGTCCAAAAGCTCTCGGAATTGTAAACTTCTCAATAATCGGTACTAAAATATTGCTCAGGATGATTGCAAAAGAAACACCCTCTGCATTTGCTCCGAAACAGCGGAAAATACCGGTTAACAGACCACAGCAGATACCGTAAATAATCTGACCGGCCGGTGTAATCGGTGAAGTCACATAATCGGTTGCCATAAAGAATGCACCAAGCATCAGACCACCACCGCACAGTTCTGCAACCAGATAATTGGCATTCATCGGTTCCTTGCCAAAGATCAGCATAAATACCGCAAATGTAATCAGGTAAGCAGCCGGAATCCGTAATGTGATAACGCCCAGAAGAATCAGGATCATCGCACCAATCAGGATTGCGATCACGGATGTCTCACCGATGGTTCCCGGAATCTTTCCTGTCAGCATATCCATGACATTGACGGAAGAAAGTCCTTCATTTCTGATCATGGCAAGCGGTGTTGCCCCGGAATATGCCTCAAACTTAGAACTCTTGAAATTTGTCATGTCTGCGGCAAAAGCAATCAGCAGAAAACATCTTCCACCCAGTGCCGGGTTCATGAAGTTTTGTCCCAGTCCGCCAAACATCATCTTTACAATGACAATGGCAAATACACTGCCAATCACAGCCTCCCACCATGGAAGTCCTGCCGGCAGGTTCAGTGCCAGAAGAAGTCCGGTGACAACCGCACTCAGATCCGGCAGGCTGTTTTTTTTATGTACGATCTTATCAAAAATCCATTCGGAAGCCAGACAGCTTGCGATGGTAACTAAAATCAAAAGTAATGCATGCATTCCAAAATTCCAGATACCAAACAGGGTTGCCGGCAGCAACGCGATGATCACATACAGCATAACTCTGCTTGTGGAGTCCTTGGCACGCACATGTGGTGAAGACGAAACCTGATATTTCTCACTCACAACAATCCACCTCTTTCTCTTATTTTTTCTTTCTCTTATCTGCTAATACGAGTTTCTTCATTGTCTTGACGGACTGTGCCACCTGTCTGCGGGAAGGACATACATAACTGCAGCTTCCGCACTCGATGCACTCTAATCCATGCCAGCGTTCAAACTCATCCTTTTGTCCGTGCTCACTGAACTTTGCAAGCCTGCTTGGAATCAGTTTTTCCGGACACGCTTCCACACACCGGCCACAGCTGATGCATGCGAGCGGTTCAAACTCTGCCACCTCATCTTTTCCAAGACATAACAGAGAAGAAGTCGTCTTTGTGGTAGGAACATCCAGTCCAAAAATGGCAAATCCCATCATAGGACCGCCGGATACCAGTTTCTCCGGCTGTACTTTAAATCCTCCGGCAGCTTCCACCAGCTGCTCGTATGGTGTACCCATACTGTACAAAAAGTTTGACGGGGTGGTAATTGCGTCTCCGGTGATTGTAGCAATTCGCTTCATCACAGGAACTCCATCTTTTACTGCATGCTTGATTGCAATCATGGTTTCTACGTTGTCCACGATACAGCCTGCATCTGCAGGAAGCATTTTGGAATTGATTTTGCGTCCGGTCACTGCGTAGATCAGCTGACGCTCTCCTCCCTGCGGATACTTTGTCAGCAATTCACAGACCTCCATCCGGGGCTCATCCTTAATCAGTTCCTTCAGTTTTGCAATTGCATCCGGTTTGTTATTTTCGACGCCAAACACACCTTTTGCATGGTCAAACAGCTGCAGTATGATCTTCATACCTGCAACCAGATCTTCCGGATTTTCGATCATTCTGCGATAATCTGCAGTCAGATATGGCTCGCATTCTGCGCAGTTTGCAATAATATACTCGATTTTTTCCGGCTCTTTCGGAGACAGTTTTACATGTGTCGGGAAACCTGCGCCTCCCATACCAACCACACCGGCCTCCTTAATTCGATCAATGATTTTCTCCCTGGATAAGGATGTCACATCATCCACCGGTGAATACTCACACTCCGTAAACTGATCGTCACTCTCGATTACAATGGAATTCACCATATCACCGACTGCCACACGCCGTGGTTCAATTTTCTTCACTGTACCGGATACCGAAGAATAAATCGGAGAAGATACAAAGCCGCCGGCTTCTGCAATCTTCTGCCCTTTCTTTACGCTATCCCCTACAGCGACAATTGGAGTGGCTGGTGCACCAATATGCTGTGACAATGGAAAAACCAGTTCTCCTTTGGGTAGAACTTCTTTGATTGGCGCATCCTTGGCAAGTTCTTTGCCTTCATAGGGATGTACGCCGCCTATAAATGTTTTCAAACCCATCCTTGTGCCCTCTTTCCTTATTTTTTTGTCTAAACCATATAGTTTATAACATAATTCAAATTAAATTATAGCACTTTTTAACCATGTATGTAGTAAAATTTTTAATTTTTTCTGAATATTTTGTATTCTTTTTAATACAAAGAAACATGACGAAAAATGAGATTTATGGTATAATCCAGACACACAGACAAAATCCAAACGTTATATAAAGGAGAATTTATGAAAACGTTTCATGAAGAAATCCCCGATCTCTGTCAGGACGCTCTCACCGACCAGCTTTTTGATGAACACTCTATATTTTTTGACATAGAAACTACCGGGTTTTCACCTGCAAATTCCACACTCTATATGATTGGATGTGCCAGACGCAAAAGCAACCGGATCTGTATTGACCAGTTTTTTGCTGAAAAACCGGAAGAAGAAGCTGAAATCCTCGCCGCATTTTTTCAGATGCTGTCACCATATACCACCATCATTACGTTTAACGGTGTGGGATTCGACATTCCTTACCTGAAGGCAAAAGCAGACCATTATAAGATTCCGGAACATTTTCGGGATTTTGAATACCTGGATATATTTAAATCGGTTTCTTCGATCAAATTTTTATTGAAACTGGAAAACTATAAGCAAAAAACCATAGAATCCTTTCTGGGTCTTAAAAGAAAAGACGAAAAGACGGGAGGGGATCTGATCCATGTATATTTCACGCATGTGAAACATCCGACAGAAGAAACGATGCATCTTCTTCGTATTCATAATTACGAAGATGTTCTGCACATGATTGATCTGCTCTCTGTTTTATCTTATCTGGAAGTATTAAACGGTCAGTACACCATCCTCTCCCACCGGATCGACCATTACCACGCATATGACGGAACCGAAGGGGAGGAATGGATCATCACCATGCAAAACGACTATCCCGTTCCGCGCCAACTTTCCTGTAAACAGGATTGTTTTTATCTGATGATCGGAAAAAACCGCACTTCTCTTCGTATTCCGGTCTACGAAGGTGAACTGCATTATTTTTATTCCAATTACAGGGATTACTATTATCTGAAAAAAGAAGATATGGCAATACACAAAAGTGTCGCCTCATTTGTAGACAAAGAATACCGGGAAAATGCCAAAGCAAGTAACTGTTATACGCGCAAATCCGGCAAATTTCTTCCGCAATACAACAGTGTTATGCAACCGGAGTTCCGCAAAGAGTATAAGGATAAAATCAGTTATTTTGAGATGACGGATGATTTTTGTACCTCTGATATCATGTTGCGCCGCTATATTGATCACATCTTAAAAAATATGATGGGAAAAAAATAATAATTTAAGACTGCAAAAATGCATGTTCTTATGTTTCAGGCATAAAAACATGCATTTTTATTGGTTTAAACATTCTTTTCAAAATAAAAACTGCTGAGTCTGTCAAATCCAAGTTCTTTATAATTGGTAATCTGTTCTGTACTTCCGATAAATAAAACCCCATGACTCTTCAGTGACTGATGGAAGTTCTTATAAATCATGTCTTTTGCATCATCTGTAAAATAGATAACCACATTTCTACAGAGAATCATATCAAAATCCCTCGGATACGGATCTTTTAGCAGATTGTGTTCTTTAAACGTCACGCAGCGCTTGATTTCATCCGAAATCTGAAATGATTTTCCGATCTGTTTAAAATACTTGCGTTTAAATTCCGGCGGCACATTTGCAATGCTCTTTTCATTGTACAGACCAACCTGCGCTTTCTGAAGAACCTGCTTGTCCAGATCGGTTGCTGTAATATGAATGTTGGAAAGCGGAATATGTTTGGATAATGCCATGACAAGAGAATACGGTTCATCTCCTGTCGAACAGGCTGCACTCCACACATGCAGATTTTTTCCATGCTGTTTGATAAGTTTCGGAATAACATTCTCATCCATCAGCTTCCACTGATCCGGATTACGGTAAAACTCAGAGACATTGATTGTAAGAAAATTGACAAATGCCTCAAATTTGTCCTTGTCTGTCTTCAGCACACGAATATACTCATCATAATTGCTGCAGCCATGCTTTGTCGCAATCGTATCAATTCGTCTGCGCATCTGTTTTTCTTTGTAATAATTCAGATCGATTTTTGTCAGAGCATAGACGTCTTTTTTGAATTTTTCATAATTGTCAAACATAGACTTTTACCCCCTATAAACAATAAGAAGCTGCCCGAAGGCAACTTCTTACCTATGAAAATTTACAGTGAATTATTCCTCTGTCTCAGCATCTTCAGCCGGAGCTGCAAGAGCCTTAATGCTTAAGCTGATCTTCTTTTCTTCTTCGTTGAAGTCTACGATCTTTGCTTCAACTTCCTGACCAATCTTTAATACATCAGAAGGCTTCTCTACGTGTTCCTGGGAGATCTGTGATACGTGAAGTAATGCATCAACACCAGGAGCAAGCTCTACGAATGCACCGAAATCTGTCATACGTGCAACTTTTCCTTTTACCACGTTGCCAACGGCATACTTCTCTGCAGCACCATTCCAAGGATTCTCATCCTCAAATTTCATGCTGAGTGCAATCTTGGTATCTGTAATATTCTTGATAAATACGCGAACTTTCTGTCCAACAGTAAATACTTTCTTAGGATTCTCAACTCTGCCCCATGACATCTCTGAGATATGAAGTAATCCGTCTACTCCGCCCAGGTCGATGAATGCACCGAAATCTGTAACATTCTTTACAGTTCCTTCGATTACATCGCCGACTTTGATCTTTGCAAACAGTTCTTTCTGAAGCTCTGCCTTCTTTGCAAGTAATAAAGTCTTGCGGTTACCAATGATTCTTCTCTTTCTAGGATCAAACTCTGTGATAACAAACTCGATTTCCTGATCCTTGAACTTGCTTAAGTCTTTCTCATATGTGTCAGATACAAGGCTTGCCGGGATAAATACTCTTGTCTCATCTACATTGACACATACACCACCGGTAAGTACCTGGCTGACTTTTGCCTTTAAAATTTCCTGATTTTCGAATGCTTCCTCTAATCTCTTGTTTCCCTTCTCTGCTGCGAGACGCTTGTAAGAAAGGAGAACCTGTCCCTCACCATCGTTTACTTTTACAACTTTGGCTTCTAAGGTATCGCCGGCTTTTACGACTGTAGTAAGGTCTACATTTGGCTCGTTTGTATATTCATTACGTGTAATGATTCCATCTGATTTGTAGCCGATATTCAGGATGATTTCATCTGGCTTAACATCAATAACGGTACCCTCTACCACTTCTCCATTTCTTATTGTTTTTAAAGATTCTTCCAACATTTGTTCAAAGCTCATTTCTGACATTCTTTGAAACCTCCTCGATGATATTGTTTGGGGTTGAAGCCCCTGCGGTAATACCTACGTTATTGATGGATTGTATCTGATGATAATCCATATCTTTACTCGTTTGTATATAGTAAGTATTTGCACATTCCTTTTTAGATATTTCATACAATTTTTGCGTATTGGAGCTATGCTTGTCACCAATGACAATCATGAGATCCGACTCCGCAGCAATTTTGCGTGCTTCCGTCTGTCTTTCCTCCGTTGCATTGCAGATTGTATCTAAAACACTTATATCATAACCTTTTTTCTTTATAATTTCAACTAATTCTTGAAATTTATTGTAGTTAAATGTCGTCTGTGCCACCAGACAGACTTTTTCTCCCTCTTTTAACGGTAATTTTTCAATATCTTCCTGACTTGTGACCGTATAGGCAGGCTGTCCTTCCACCCATCCGAGAATTCCTTCCACTTCCGGGTGATGTTCGTTTCCGGCAATCACAATCCGGTACCCTTCTTTGCTGTACTTCTCCACAAGCCGGTGAATTTTCAGGACAAACGGACAGGTTGCATCCAGCACTTCAAATCCGCATGCCTTCATTGCTTCATGTTCTCTGCGGCTGATACCGTGTGAACGGATGATAATCTTTCCTTTTGGAAGATTCTCAAGTTCTTTGATCTCCCTGACCACATGAACTCCACGCTGTTTAAGGTCCCTGACTACTTCTTCATTGTGAATGATCGGCCCATACGTGTATACCGGAACTTTTGCCTCTTCTGCTTCCTGATATACCATATTTACTGCCCGTTTCACGCCGAAGCAATACCCGGCACTTTTTGCAATCGTCAGCTTCATTTTTGTCTATTCCGCCTTCTTGATTATTTTTTTCATTTCTTCAACAACGCCGTCAATATCCAGATCCGATGAGTCTAAAAGGACAGCATCATCCGCCTGTTTTAACGGGGAAGTTTCCCGGTGCATATCCCGGTAATCGCGCTCAATAATATCTTTTTCTATCGCATCCATATCACAGGATACACCTTTTGCTGTCAGCTCATCAAAGCGGCGCTTTGCCCGCACTTTCGAGCTTGCAGTGAGATAAATTTTCACATTGGCATCCGGAAGGACAACCGTACCGATATCTCTTCCATCCATAATCACATTTTCCTTTGCGGCAAGCTGTCTCTGCAATTCTACCAGTTTTGTACGAACCACTGGATAAACACTGGTCGCGCTGGCCATGTTGCCGACTTCCTCTTTCCGGATAACGCCGTTTACGTTCTCTTTGTTTAAGATCACCTGCTGTTCTCCGCCCGTATACTGAATGGTCACGTCTACCTTCGGGCAGGCAGCCGCAATCGCCTGCTCATCGGAAGCATCGATATGATTCTGTAAAAAATAATATGCCATCGCGCGGTACATTGCACCGGTATCCACATACACATACCCCAGATCCGCCGCAAGTTTTTTGGCGATTGTACTTTTTCCGGCTCCTGCCGGTCCATCAATTGCAATATTAAATGCCATTTTCTATTCTCCTTTGAAATAAATTATTTATCTTTGAAATTACAAAACGGATATTCCCGCCAGGTGTCCGGTGGACCAGGCAATCTGAAGATTATAGCCACCGGTAAGTGCATCCAGATCCAGCACCTCGCCGCAGAAATACAGCCCCTGCACAAGTTTTGACTCCATCGTGGAAGGATTGATATCTTTCACGGAAACACCGCCCTTTGTTATAATTGCCTCTTTAAAATCGCGAAGCCCTGTAATTGTAAGCGGCATATTTTTAAACAGATGTAACAGATTCTGTCTCTGTTCCCTGGATATTTCATTCACCTTTGTATCCGGATCAATGCCTGATAACGCAATCATAACGGGTATCATTTTTGCCGGGAGCAAATGCCCAAGAGAATTTTTAAACTGCTTATTTTTCATTTCATCAAATTCCCTTAAGATCCGGTGATCAAGCTGTTCCACATCCAGTGCCGGTTTCAGATCAATCGTCATGGAAAGCTCCTGGTCAAATGCTTTTGCCGGGATACATCCGCTTGCCGACAATACCAGCGGACCGCTGACGCCGAAATGCGTAAAAAGCATCTCTCCAAAATCCTCATACAGTTTTTTCTTTCCCCGGGTAACCGACATACGGACATTGCGCAGCGAAAGGCCCTGCAGATCCCTGACCCACGGTTCTTTCATTTCCATCGGAACCAGTGCCGGAGTCGGCGATACCATCTTATGTCCGCTCTCTTCTGCCATGCGGTAACCGTCCCCCGTTGCCCCTGTTGAAGGATAGGAAATTCCTCCGGTTGCAACAATCACTGCGTCCGCATGCATTTTTGTATGATCAGCCAGCTCAACACCGGTAACACGCTTTTCTTCATCCCTCTTTTCAAGCAGCAGACGCTTTACCTTTGTATGCAGGAATACTTCCACATGCTGCCCCCGCAATGCGGTGGATAACGCCGCAATCACATCGGAAGAATGATCCGACACGGGAAATACCCGGTTCCCACGCTCTGTTTTTGTAGGCATTCCATGACTCTCAAAAAAAGAAATCACCTGCTCATTGTCATAGGAGTAAAAAGCACTGTATAAAAATTTACGGTTGCTGACTACATTGGCAAACAGCTGTCCCATATCACTGGCATTCGTCAGATTGCAGCGCCCTTTTCCCGTAATAAACAGCTTTTTTCCGAGTTTTTCATTCTGTTCTAAAAGCGTCACTGCATGTCCGCTCTCCGCTGCCGCATACGCAGCCATCATTCCCGCCGGTCCTCCACCGATCACGATTACTTTACTCATTATCGATATCCCCTAATTTTGCATAATGTACCTTAATCGAATCATCAATATAATTGATCTCATCGTTTTCATATACCTGATACTCATCCCAGATGTCTTCTAACATCGTCAGTGTTCCCGCCACTTCTTTCTGTTTCTTCATGCACAGAGCCACTACCAGCGCATTGATAACGGAAAGCGGTGCGACAAGGGAATCCACAATGGATGCCATATCACTGTCCGCAATGAGATTGCAGGAAGAATACAGATTCATCGGTGAATGTATGCTGTCAGTAATTGTAATTACTTTTGCACTCCGGTTATTTGCAAATTCCAATGCCTTTAATGTCCGCATGGAATATCGTGGGAAACTGATTCCGATAATAACGTCATTTTCCCCGATTCTTACCATCTGTTCAAACAGTTCACTCGAACTGTTTGTCGTAAGCAGACGCACATTATCAAACATCAGATTCAGATAAAATCCGAGAAAACTTGCAAGCGGCGCACAGCTTCTGATCCCGACAATATAAATATTTTTTGCCTCAAGGATTGTCGAGACGGCCACCTCAAACGCACTGTGATCAATTTTTTCCAGTGTCGTTTTAATCTTGTCCGCGTCTGCCGATAAAACTGTCTCTAAAATCTTCGACTGACTGATTCTTCCGTAGGTTACCTCCATGCGCTGTACGGAGTTTAATTTATTGCGCACCAGTTCTTCTAAGGCACGCTGAAATTCCGGATATCCTTTATATCCAAGATATGTTGCGAAACGTACAACGGTCGACTCACTGACACCAACCGTTTCCCCCATTTTGGCGGCTGTTAAAAATACCGCTTTATCATAATTATCTGTAATGTAAGTTGCAAGCATTTTCTGTCCCTTGCTCATCGAACTGTAACAATTATTAATCCGGTTTAACAGATCATTGGTATTTGACATCATATTCTCCTCTTTATCCCATAAAAGCTGTGCCACAAACAGCACTTTTGATTGTATCACTTTAACCGGAAAATGCAAGATTTCATGCAAAAAGAATTTTCCCATCAAAAAAAGACGCACCAGATCTGATGCGTCTTTTTCGTAGAAACCGGATATGACTATACCGGATATGCTCCGTTCTTTGTATCAGCAGTCTTTGCGTCTACGCCAGTCTGCTGTGCCTCACGGTATTTGAAGAAATCAGTAGCAACCTGTGGGAACAATGCATAGGATAATACATCCTCATCCTGCTGCTTGTACTGCTGTACAACTGGGTCATTCTTGAACTTCTCAAGCTGTGGCTCAATAAGGTCTGCTGGACGGCATGTGATAGGTGTAGCATCACCTATAGCCTTCTTCTGTACTTCTGGGTTAAATGGCTTGATTGTCTGTCCGAATTCACCCATAAGAACCTTCTTAGATTCCTTAGTAATCATCTTATAACGCTCGCCCTGTAATACATTAAGAACAGCCTGTGTACCAACAATCTGTGATGATGGTGTAACAAGAGGTGGTTCACCAAAGTCCTTACGAACCTTAGGAATTTCCTCAAGGACTGCCTGATACTTATCTTCTGCACCAGCTTCCTTAAGCTGTGATACAAGGTTAGAAAGCATACCACCAGGTACCTGATATAATAATGTCTTGATATTAACGCCAAGAACCTTAGTATTCATAAGACCTGACTTTAACGCTTCTTCTCTCATTGGCTGGAAGTAAGCAGCTATCTCTGCAAGAAGGTTCTGGTCAAGACCTGTATCGTACTCTGTACCCTTAAATGCCTCTACCATAACTTCTGTAGCTGGCTGTGATGTTCCCATTGAGAATGGTGACATAGCTGTATCTATGATATCTGCACCAGCTTCAACTGCCTTCATATATGTCATTGAAGCAACACCTGATGTGTAGTGTGTATGAAGCTCGACAGGAAGGCTTGTAGAATCCTTTAAAGCCTGAACAAGCTCTGTAGCCTTTGCAGGAACAAGCAGACCAGCCATATCTATATTTCTGTTGGCGACGCGAAAGCTAAGTAAAGGTGTACCATGGGTCAGAAAATTAATCCCACCGGCTTCCGTCTTCCCGTGACGCGCAATTGGACGTCGCGTTGGTACGCGGTTGGCCGTGATTTTTCCCGCACGCTCGGTGAAGACCTCGCTGTTCGCAGCTTCCTTCTCAAGAAGCTTCGCAACGCCAGCGTCAGCCGTATTCTCATCGAACGTCCGGCTAACAATGCTCGCATCACGATCTTCTCCGCACGTCCGGGTATCGTGATCGGCAAGCAGGGTGCCGACATCGAGGCTCTCAAGGCTGAAGTTCAGAAGATGATGGGCGTGCCCGTTCACGTCAACATCGAAGAAGTCCGCCGTCCGGAACTCGACGCTCAGCTCATCGCTGACGGCATCACGCAGCAGCTCGAAAAGCGCGTTATGTTCCGTCGCGCCATGAAGCGCGCC
>OHMA01000798.1_pt1 | contig 15599 bp, 10 predicted proteins | sample 1569171 | NCBI WGS metagenome assembly OHMA01 (sample SAMEA3879580, study PRJEB24766) | human gut metagenome | biome: human-associated habitat; feature: feces | place: USA | collected 1985/1987
GCGGGCAGCGTTTTCTCGTCGTATCCCACGCAGTATTTATCGAGGAAAGGCTGGTCGACCAGATTCTCGGTGATCATCACCCACGCGAGGCCCGAAACCAGTGCCGCATCGGTCCCAGGACGAATCGGGATCCATTCATCTTCACGCCCGGCGCCGGTGTCGGTATAGCGCGGATCGATGATTATCATCCGGGCATTGGATTTCTGCCGCGCCTGTTCAAGGTAGTACGTCACCCCGCCGCCGCTCATCCGCGTTTCGCCGGGGTTATTGCCGAACAGCACCACCAGCTGACTGTTTTCAATATCCGATGGGCTGTTGCCGTCCGCCCAGCCGCCGTAGGTGTAATTCAGACCGGCAGCAATCTGCGCTGATGAATAGTCGCCATAATGGTTGAGATAGCCACCGCAGCAGTTCATCAGACGGGCAATCAGCGTTTTCCCCGGCGGCCAGGAGCGGGTCAGCGTCCCGCCGAGCGTGCCGGTGCCGTAGTTCAGATAGATGGATTCGTTGCCGTACTCTTTAATCAGCCGCTGCATATTGCTGGCGATGGTATCCAACGCCTCTTCCCAGCTGATTTGCTCGAACTTGCCCTCACCGCGTTTACCAACGCGCTTCATCGGGTACTTCAGACGGTCCGGATTATAGACCCGGCGGCGCATTGAACGCCCACGCAGGCAGGCGCGGACCTGGTGCAAACCGTCATAGTTATCATCACCGGTATTATCGGTTTCGACGTATTTAATCGCGCCATCCACCACGTGCATGCGCAGCGGGCAACGGCTACCGCAGTTGACGGTGCAGGCGCTCCAGACCACCTTCTCACTGGCGGGCGCCGGCGTATCGGCAGCATGCGACAGTCGGGTAAAGGGTAACGTTAGTGCGTTGCTGGCCAGCGCCAGGCCGCCTATTGCCGTGGTTTTCATCAGACCACGGCGGCTTACCTCAGCAGCCAGTAAAGCATCAGGGGCTTTAATTTTCATGGATACTCGCTTTGGTTGCTCACAATAAACTGACAAGCGTTATATAGACATATATATAATGCTTTGCGATATTATTGGTTTTTTATGCTGGTTTAATCCAAAGGGAGTATCACTGCATTCGCGACAAGGATTATTGCCCGGTATCAATAAGGGCGTAAAAAAAGCGCCCGCAGGCGCTTTTAAAAGAAGGAGTGAGAAGTTTAGCCGATATATTCGAGGCCGCGCATATACGGGCGCAGCACTTCCGGGATCTCGATACGGCCATCAGCCTGCTGATAGTTTTCCATCAGCGCCACCAGGGTACGACCTACTGCCAGGCCAGAACCATTCAGGGTATGAACGAGACGGGTCTTCTTATCGGACTTGCTGCGGCAGCGAGCCTGCATACGACGCGCCTGGAAATCCCAGACGTTGGAGCAGGAGGAGATCTCACGATAAGTGTTTTGCGCCGGAACCCATACTTCGAGGTCATAGGTTTTGCAGGCGCTGAAGCCCATATCGCCGGTGCACAACGCGACCTTACGGTACGGCAGGCCCAGCAGCTGCAGCACTTTCTCGGCGTGACCGGTCATCTCTTCCAGCGCGGCCATAGAGTCTTCCGGGCGGACGATCTGCACCATTTCAACTTTATCGAACTGGTGCATACGGATCAGACCGCGGGTGTCGCGGCCATAGGAACCGGCTTCAGAGCGGAAGCACGGCGTATGGGCGGTCATTTTGATCGGCAGATCGTCTTCGTCGATGATTTCATCGCGCACCAGGTTGGTCAGCGGCACTTCCGCCGTCGGGATCAGCGCGTAGTTGCTGCTGTCAGCCTCTTCTTCCAGCGGACGGGTATGGAACAGGTCGCCGGCGAATTTCGGCAGCTGGCCAGTGCCATACAGGGTGTCCTGGTTTACCAGGTACGGGACATAGTTTTCGCTGTAGCCATGCTGTTCGGTGTGCAGATCCAGCATGAACTGCGCCAGGGCGCGGTGCAGACGGGCCAGCTGCCCTTTCATCACCACGAAGCGCGAGCCGGTGAGCTTAACGGCGGCGGCAAAATCCAGCCCCCCGTGCATTTCACCCAGCGTCACATGATCGCGCACCTCGAAATCGAACTGACGCGGCGTACCCCAGCGGCTAACTTCAACGTTGTCGTTTTCGTCGCGACCAACCGGCACATCATCATGAGGAATATTCGGGATCGCCAGCGCGATATCGCGAATTTCCGCCAGCAGCGTTTCCAGCTCGGATTTTGCAGCATCCAGTTGTTCGCCAAGCTTGTTAACTTCCAGGCGTAATGGCTCGATGTCTTCCCCGCGCGCTTTCGCCTGGCCAATGGAGTTACGCTCCGCCTGCAGGTTTTCCGTTTGCACCTGCAGAACTTTACGACGCTCTTCAAGCGCGCGAAGTTTATCTACATCCAGCTTAAAGCCCCGGCGTGCCAGTTTTTCTGCGACTGCGTCTGGCTCGGTACGCAGCAGATTGGGATCGAGCATGCTTATCCTGTGCTTATCGAATTAAAAAAGAAAAGTGGCCGCAGACTACGACCACGGAAATAGTGTAATAACCTTACCGCAACGCCTCAATTAGCGGTAGCGTTTTATCGGGCTATTTTGATCCTGTTCAGCGAGCCAGGCGAGCTTTTCGCCAATTTTACCCTCAAGCCCCCGGTTTGTCGGGTGATAATAGCGCGTTTGCGCCATTTCCTGCGGGAAATACTGCTCGCCGGCGGCATAGGCGTTGGGTTCGTCATGAGCGTAACGATACTCCTGGCCGTAGCCCATCTCTTTCATCAGCTTCGTCGGCGCATTGCGCAGATGCACCGGAACGTCGTAGTCAGGACGATCCCGCGCGTCGGCCAGCGCCGCTTTGAAGGCGGTGTACACCGCGTTGCTCTTCGGCGCGCAGGCCAGATAGACGATGGCCTGGGCAATCGCCCGTTCGCCTTCCGCCGGCCCGACGCGGGTAAAGCAGTCCCACGCCGAAATGGCGACCTGCATCGCCCGCGGGTCGGCGTTGCCGACATCTTCCGAGGCAATCGCCAGACAGCGGCGGGCAACATACAGCGGATCGCCGCCGGCGGTGATGATCCGCGCGTACCAGTAAAGTGCCGCATCCGGCGCGCTACCGCGCACCGACTTATGCAAGGCGGAAATCAAATCGTAGAACCGGTCGCCTTTGTTATCAAAGCGCGCGCTGCGCTCGCCAGCGATCTCGGTCAGCAGTTCCGCCTTCAGCACCCGCTTGCCCGAGTCATCGCTTTCGGCCATATCGGCCATCATTTCCAGGGTATTCAGCGCTCGCCGCGCGTCGCCATTCACTAGCTCGGCAATGGCCCTGCGGGTCTCATCCGGCAAAACGATATCCTGGCCGCCGTAGCCGCGGGTTTTGTCGTTCATCGCCTGGTCAAGCACCCGCTCGATATCGTCGGTGGTGAGCGATTTCAGTAAGTAGACGCGAGCGCGGGAGAGCAGCGCCGAGTTAAGCTCAAAGGAGGGGTTTTCGGTGGTCGCGCCAATAAAAGTAATGGTGCCGTCTTCAATATGCGGCAGAAAGGCATCCTGCTGGCTTTTATTAAAGCGATGCACTTCGTCAACAAACAGGATGGTTCGCCGGCCGGCGTTGCGATTTTGCCGCGCGCGCTCAATAGCCTCGCGAATCTCTTTCACCCCGGAGGTTACCGCTGAGATCCGTTCGACATCGGCGCTGGCGTAGCGGGCAATCACTTCCGCCAGAGTGGTCTTGCCGGTACCCGGCGGCCCCCAGAGGATCATCGAATGCAGGTGCCCGGCCTCAATGGCCCGCGGCAGGGGTTTACCCGGCGCCAGCAGGTGCTGCTGGCCAATATACTGCGCTAAATTTTCTGGCCGCATGCGAGCGGCCAGAGGTTGAAACGAGTTGTCGGAAAAATCGAGCGACAGATTGCTCACTTTCGCCTCTACTTACGTTGATCGTCCACCGTCACCCCTTTCGGCGGCGTAAAGGTGAACTTAGCTGCGTCGACGGCGCCGTTCTGCTGCGATTTCAGCTGATAGCTGCTGCGCTGATCATCCTGCTCGACGGCGCTGAACTGATGGATAGTGCCGTCCCGACCGACGTTGATCGTGAACTGCTTGAGGTTGCCGCTGCCGCTTTTTGGCGTCAGCACAAAATCATCGCCATTTTGCTTGATATTATATTGCTGCCAGTCGCTGGACTGGTTGCGGGCAATCAGCATAAACGGCGTGTTGCTGGTAGCGTCTTTCAGCCAGGTCGCCGTGGCCTGCTCGACGAACGGGTTATAGAACCACAGCGTTTTACCATCCGAAACGAGGACGCTCTCATCCGGCTGGGTCATATGCCAGTTAAACAGGTTCGGGCGTTTCACCCACAGGTCTCCCTGCCCGTCCTGCACGGCGTTACCGCTGCCGTCGGTGACTTTTTGCGTGAAGCTGGCATGGAAGCTGCTCACTTTATCAAGACGGCTTTTTAAGTCGCTGGCCGCATCTGCCCAGACCTGGCTGACGACCATACCAGACAGTAATGCACAGGTGATTGCGAGTTTTTTCATTGTTCTTCCTTAATGTGCGTCACTCCCGACGCGGGAGCCTCTTCTGCCCCTACTGTAGGACCGCCGGCGGCGGTGGGACAGAAGAATTGGCTGATTTTGCGCTTATTTACCCAACTTTGCACTCATTCAAAGGGCGGCGGCGCCAGCACTTCGCGGTTACCGTTATGGCCCTGCTCGCTGACGATACCCTGCGCTTCCATCTGTTCGATAATGCGCTTCTCGGTCACAAAGTTGACTGCCTGATCGAACAACGGATCCAGCTCTTCCCCGCCGTCGAAGCCGCCACCGCCGCCTTCGCTTTCGCTGTCGGAGGTAATGCCATCCACATATTGCGGGCGACCGCGGGCTTTCCAGTCCTGAACCACGGCGTGGACTTCCTGGTCGCGCACAAACGCCCCGTGGACACGCACCGGCGTGGTAGAGTTCGGCCCGGAGTAAAGCATATCCCCCATACCCAGCAGCGATTCCGCGCCGCCCTGATCGAGAATGGTACGTGAGTCAATTTTACTCGACACGGTAAAGGCGATGCGCGTCGGGATGTTGGCCTTAATCAGGCCGGTAATAACATCTACCGACGGACGCTGTGTCGCCAGCACCAGGTGGATCCCCGCCGCGCGCGCTTTCTGCGCCAGGCGAGCGATCAGCTCTTCCACCTTTTTGCCGACGGTCATCATCAGATCGGCGAATTCATCCACCAGCACCACGATGTACGGCAGTTTTTCCAGCACCGGATGTACGGCGTCCATGCTGTCGCCAGGCTTCCAGTACGGATCCGGGATCGGACGTCCCATGCGCGCGGCTTCGGCGATCTTCTCGTTGTAGCCCGCGAGGTTACGCACGCCCAGCGCCGACATCAGCTTGTAGCGGCGCTCCATCTCATTGACGCTCCAGCGCAGCGCATTGGCGGCGTCTTTCATGTCGGTGACCACTTCCGTCAGCAGGTGCGGAATTCCTTCATAGACCGACAGCTCGAGCATTTTCGGGTCGATCATAATGAAACGCACATCTTCCGGCTGCGCCTTGTAGAGCATGCTGAGGATCATGGCGTTGACGCCAACAGACTTACCGGAACCGGTGGTACCGGCCACCAGCAGATGCGGCATTTTCGCCAGATCGGCTACTACCGGATCGCCAGCGATGTCTTTACCCAACACCACGGTGAGCGGAGATGGGTTATCACGGAACTTGGCGTTGTCGAGCACTTCACGCAGGTAGACGGTCTGGCGTTTTTTATTCGGCAGCTCAAGCCCGACATACGGTTTGCCCGGGATCACCTCCACCACGCGCACGGCGACCGTTGACAGCGATCGCGCCAGGTCCCGTGACAGGTTAGAGATCCGTGCGGCCTTAACGCCAGGCGCCAGATTCAGTTCGAAGCGGGTGATCACCGGCCCCGGTGAGTAGTTCACCACATCCGCTTTAATGCGGAAATCGGCGAGTCGCGCTTCCACCAGGCGTGCCATCTGCTCGAGAGCAAAGGTATCCACCGGCTCGACTTCACTCGGCGGCGGGGTAAGCAGATCCAGCGACGGCAGTGGCGTGGTCGGCTTTTGCAGCGGTCGACTATCGCCATTGCGCATCAGCAGCGGGTGGATCAGGCTCTCCTGCGGCGCAGGGGCGGCAGGCTGATGCCCCTGCGGGGCAACCGGTTGTTGCGGCTGTACGGGCTGCGACGCAGTCGGATAGGACTGCGGCTGCGGCGGCACAGGCTGATGGTGTATCGGCTGATGCTGCGCAGGTTGATAACCCTGCTGCGGAGCGGCCGCCGGTTGTTGATAGCGCTGGGCCGGCTGCTGCGGCTGGACTTCCGGCGTCGGCGTAAACAGCGGTTCGCTCGGGCCGTCATTGACCAACGTTTTCATCGGCGAGAATTCATAATCTGCCGGCGAGAACGGGTTGGCGCCCGGCGGCTGCTCGGTAGCGTACCGCTGCTGCTGGGTAGCGGCAAACTGACGCGCCAGCTCCGCTTCCGCCGCGGCGTCGGCCTCATCGTCATCAGTCGCGTTATCGTCTTCCCAGCGATGACCGTAGCGCTGCTGCTGGGTGGCGGCGAACTGGCGAGCCAGTTCATCCTGCTCCATAGCATCCGCTTCCTCATCCGAGAGCAGCTCATCATCATAATGCGGATCGCGCTCCGCCTGCCGCGCGCGCTGTTCCGCCTCCCGCTGCGACGGTAGCTTGATGCCGTAGGAGGCCAGTTCCCGACGCGTAGGAACACGCACGCGATTGGGCCGCGGTAGTTTTGGACCGATGCCCTCTTTCACCTGAACCCGTGGGCCGCTGGACGCCGGGCTGAACAATGGCGTAGCCGCAGCGGATGCGGCAGTGGACGAGGTTGCTGCCGCCGCGCCGCCGCTGGCGGCGGTAGCCTGATGCACCCCAGCCGCTACCGCAGAGACTACGGTTGTCTCCACTGGCGGTTTGGACGCAGTGGTCGGCGGCGTCAGCGGTTTAGTGGCAATCGGACTTTCCGGCTCAGGAATTGGCTGATACCAGGAGGCCAACAGCTCGCGTTCGCGCGCCCGCTTCTCTTCCACTTCCTCGAAATAATAGAGCGGCGGACGTTTCACTTCCTCCTGCACGACCTCGGGCTCTGGCTCCGGTGGGGGAACTGGCGCGCTTTGCGGCTGATACGCCGCTGGCTCCGGCTGATACGGCTGCGGCGCGGGCTGGCCGGCATGCGGGTCGTAAGCCGGCTGCTGGTAGGTCTGCGGCGCGGGCTGACCGGCATTCGGATCGTAAGCCGGCTGCTGATAGGTCTGCGGCGCAGGCTGACCGGCATAGGCATCGTAAGCCGGCTGCTGATACGGCGCTGGCTCAGGCTGATACGCCTGCGGTGCGGTTTGCCCCGCTGGCGGCTGATAAGCAGCCTGCTGGAACGGAGCGGGTTCAGGCTGATAGGCCTGCTGCGGCGGATAGCTGGCTTCCGGCTGATAAGCTGGCGCAGCGCCGTGATGGCCCACCGGTGATTCTGCCCACGCCTGCGGCGCGGCAGTAGCCGCCGCCGCTGCGCTTACCGGCTCAGCGATACTGTGGCCATTCAACAACGGATCGTAAGGGTCGAAATCGCCCGGGCGCACGGCGCTGGCGCCGGAGAACAGCACATCATCCTCTGCGGGACGCGCGGCGCTGGCGCCGGAAAACAGTACATCGTCGGCGGCAACAGGCGCCCCGCTGGCGCTGTATTGCACCACCTCTTCGCCGTCATCCATCCGTTTGCCGGAGAAAAGCGCAGCGTCGGTTTTACGCCCCATAGGGTTGGTAAACTTCTCGGCCAGACGCTTACGCCGCGCCAGCGCGCTGCGTAAGATACGGGCGCGACGCGATTCCTGCGGCCTGGCCGCCTCTTCGTCGTCGTACTCTTCCTCGTCGTCTTCGTATTCGCCTTCATCGACCCAGGTATCATCCCGACGGGTACGGTTGCTGGCAAAGGTGAGAACGGACAGGATGCCGCCGCCCAGCTTTTCCGCAATGCTGACCCACGACCAGCCGGTGAACAGCGTCAGCCCGGCCGCCCAGATACACAACAGGGCGATGGTGCCGCCGCTGCTGTGCAGCAGGGGTTGCAGCGTGGTGCTCAGCAGGCTGCCGATCACCCCGCCGGAAGCGAAGTACCAGATATCATCGGCGTTAATCGCCGCCAGACCACAGGAGGTCAGGATCAGGGCTAACGCACCGATGAGGCGAAGGGAAACGGCAAAATAATCAATGTATTCGTCGTTTTCCTGATGCCGCCAGGCAAACCAGCATCCGCCGATGATGATCACCGGGATGGTGTAGGCCATGACGCCAAAAATGAAAAAGAGGGTATCGGCAAGCCACGCGCCGGGGGCGCCGCCTAAATTATGAATAGGCTCATGCCATGCCGTTTGCGACCAGCTGGGGTCCGAGGGGTTAAAGCTCAGTAGTGCCGCCATCAGCCAGATGGCGAAGAGGGAGCAAAGGATGAGCATCGCCTCAAGGAGTCGGCGCCCGCTGCTGAGTTTGGTTAGTTTGACTTCTTTGTCTTCGGTGTATTCCTGGCTCAAGAAAGGCTCTCCAGGTATCAGGCTGTTTCCTGCCTGCTGCTAAAACGGACAACAGCGCCGGGTCTCCCCGGCACTGTTGCTGTATGGATTAACAGGAGTGTAATCAAACTACGTCGAGTTTGCACCTGTTCCGTGTTAGCGCGTCTTAATAACCAGACGATTACTTTGCTTGACTTCTTCCATTACCACGTAGGTACGGGTGTCGTTAACGCCCGGCAGGCGCAGCAAGGTCTCGCCCAGTAATTTACGATACGCTGACATATCCGGTACACGGGTTTTCAACAGATAGTCGAAATCACCGGAAACCAGATGACACTCTTGAATTTCTTCAAGTTTTTGCACTGCGGCGTTAAATTGCTCAAACACATCCGGTGCGCCACGATTCAGAGTAATCTCAACAAATACCAGAAGTGATGCATCCAGATAATGCGGGTTGAGCAGCGCCGTATAGCCCTGAATAAAACCCTGTCTTTCAAGACGACGCACACGCTCAAGGCAAGGCGTCGGAGAAAGTCCCACCCGTTTAGAAAGCTCGACGTTAGAAATTCGCCCATCTTTTTGCAATTCATTCAGGATGTTACGATCAATGCGGTCGAGATCTTTGCCAGGGCGCTTCTTGCTATCTACCATTATTATTGTCTCTCTGTATTCCTTCCCTACTCCTGTTCCGGCTCTGAGCCTTCACTGCCAGAGCCCATCCTGTTATCACCCGTACGACATTGGGTAACCCAGGGGTACGTGAGAAGCCCGTTGCCTGACGGCAGTCACCGACATCACGCATGGCGTCTGTCCACACCATGCGTAGATTTCGTTAACCCGGATAAAAATGGCATTTGCGTGCATGAAAATTCGCCGCACGCTAAATACTGCTTTTCTTCTTCCTTGAATGTTTTCGCAAAAGCACAGGTGATTGTCAAAGCAAAACATCGATTTTTAGTACAAGATGCCAGATATTCATCATCCGCCCTGGTTGATTCTCATTTTTTCGTCTTATAATTGTCCCGCCGACAGTAGAAATAGTTATATTCCTTGCCGGGAAAATCACCAATTCATTGGCAGCTTCTATTGCACACATCGTTAACAAAATCGCTGTGCTCTTTTTTTACGACAACAAATTCCCTACAATCCCAGCCCAATGTATGCCAATTATTATGGGGATCTCATGGGCACAGCCAAACACAGTAAACTGCTTATCCTTGGTTCTGGACCTGCGGGATACACCGCGGCGGTCTATGCCGCACGCGCCAACCTGCAGCCGGTGCTGATCACCGGGATGGAAAAAGGCGGTCAGCTGACCACCACGACGGAAGTGGAAAACTGGCCAGGCGATCCGAACGATCTCACCGGTCCGCTGCTGATGGAGCGCATGCACGAGCATGCCGCAAAATTTGAAACCGAGATCATTTTCGACCATATCAGCCGCGTCGATTTGCAAAACCGCCCGTTCCGTCTGACAGGCGACAGCGGCGAGTACACCTGTGACGCGCTGATCATCGCCACCGGCGCTTCCGCCCGTTATCTGGGCCTGCCTTCCGAAGAAGCCTTCAAAGGCCGCGGCGTTTCCGCGTGCGCTACCTGCGACGGATTCTTCTATCGCAACCAGAAAGTGGCGGTGATCGGCGGCGGCAACACCGCAGTGGAAGAGGCTCTGTATCTGTCGAATATCGCCTCTGAGGTACACCTGATCCACCGTCGCGATTCCTTCCGTGCGGAAAAAATCCTCATCAAACGCCTGATGGATAAAGTGGCAAGCGGCAACATCGTGCTGCATACCGATCGTACCCTCGAAGAGGTGACCGGCGACCAGATGGGCGTCAGCGGCCTGCGCCTGCGCGATACCAAAAACAGCGACAATGTCGAGTCCCTGGAAGTGGCTGGTTTATTTGTCGCCATCGGCCACAGCCCGAACACCGCCATCTTTGAAGGCCAGCTGGAGCTGGAGAACGGCTACATCAAAGTGCAGTCCGGTATCCACGGCAATGCGACCCAGACCAGCATCCCGGGCGTGTTCGCCGCCGGCGATGTCATGGACCATATCTATCGTCAGGCCATCACTTCTGCGGGCACCGGCTGCATGGCGGCGCTGGATGCGGAGCGTTACCTCGACGGTTTGGCTGACGCTTGCAAATAATCTTTACAAGTCAGTAACAAAGGTAAAGAAGGCGACGAAAAGTCGCCTTTATTTTTGCTGCGATGTAACATTGCCGTGCCCAATACTCCGATAACGACACCTGCAAAGCGCGCAATGAATAAAACCCGTCAACAAGAGTTAACCCGCTGGTTAAAACAGCAAAGCATTATCTCCCGTCGCTGGTTGATGATTTCCCGCCTGCTTGGCGTGGCGAGCGGTCTGCTGATCGTGGCGCAGGCCTGGTTCCTGGCGCGGATCCTGCACCGGATGGTGATGGAGAATATTCCAGCGACCGCCCTGCTGCTGCCGCTCACGCTGCTGGTGCTGATCTTTGTACTACGCGCCTGGGTGGTCTGGCTGCGTGAGCGGGTCGGCTTTCAGGCCGGGCAGCATATTCGCTATGAAATTCGCCGCCAGGTTCTTGACCGCCTCCAGCAGGCAGGCCCGGCGTGGATCCAGGGCAAACCGGCCGGCAGCTGGGCAACGCTTATTCTTGAGCAAATCGACGACATGCACGACTATTATGCCCGCTACCTGCCCCAGATGACGCTGGCGGCCTGCGTACCGCTGCTGATCGTTATTACTATTTTTCCGATTAACTGGGCCGCCGCGTTAATCCTTCTCGGCACCGCCCCGCTGATCCCGCTTTTCATGGCGCTGGTCGGGATGGGCGCCGCCGACGCCAACCGGCGTAACTTCCAGGCGCTGGCCCGCCTCAGCGGCCACTTCCTCGACCGCCTGCGCGGCATGGAAACCCTGCGTATTTTTCATCGCGGTCAGGCAGAAACCGATAATATTCGCGACGCCTCGCAGGATTTTCGCCAACGCACCATGGAAGTCCTGCGTCTGGCCTTCCTCTCCTCCGGGGTTCTGGAGTTTTTCACCTCCCTCTCCATTGCGCTGGTAGCGGTGTATTTTGGCTTTTCTTACCTTGGCGAGCTGAACTTCGGCCACTATGGCGCGGGCGTCACGCTGATGGCGGGATTCCTGACGCTGATCCTCGCCCCGGAATTTTTCCAGCCGTTACGTGACCTGGGTACCTTCTACCATGCCAAAGCTCAGGCCGTGGGCGCCGCAGACAGCCTGAAAACGTTTATGGAAACGCCGCTGACCCAGGTAGAGCGTGGCGAGAAAACGTTAAATGACAACGATCTGATTAGCGTGGAAGCGCGCGACCTGGTGATCAAATCTCCGGAAGGTAAAGTTCTGGCGGGGCCGCTTAATTTTGCGCTGCCCGCCGGCGCTCGCGTGGTGCTGGTCGGCCAGAGCGGATCCGGGAAAAGCTCTTTGCTGAATACACTGCTCGGCTTTCTGCCCTATGAGGGGTCGCTGATGGTCAACGGCGTAGAGCTGCGCGAGCTGGACGCTGAGCGCTGGCGCCGCCTGCTGAGCTGGGTAGGACAGAATCCGCAGTTGCCTGCCGCCACGCTGCGGGAAAACGTGCTGCTGGCGTGGCCCGAAGCTAGCGAAGCACAGCTTAGGCTGGCGCTGGACAAGGCCTGGGTCAGCGAGTTTATCGCCCTGCTGCCGCAGGGGATCCATACCGCCGTAGGCGATCAGGCGGGGCGTCTGTCGGTAGGCCAGGCGCAGCGTATCGCGGTCGCCCGCGCGCTGTTGGTGCCGTGCCGCCTGCTGCTGCTGGATGAACCTGCCGCCAGCCTTGACGCCCATAGCGAACAGCGAGTCATGCAGGCCCTGACCCACGCCTCCAGTGAGCAAACCACGCTGCTGGTCACCCACCAGCTCGAGGGGCTGGCCGACTGGGACGACGTCTGGGTGATGCAGGACGGACAGATTATCGAACAAGGCGACTACGCCACGCTGGCCCGTGCTGGTGGGGTCTTCTCGGCGCTGCTGGCCCATCGTCAGGAGGAGATTTAAATGCGCGCACTTTTACCCTATCTGGCGCTCTATAAACGCCATAAATGGATGCTGCTGCTTGGCGTCGTGCTGGCCATTGTGACCCTGCTGGCCAGCATCGGCCTGCTGACGCTCTCCGGCTGGTTCCTCTCCGCCTCAGCGGTGGTGGGTGTCGCCGGGATCTACAGTTTTAACTATATGCTGCCTGCCGCGGGCGTTCGCGGCGCGGCAATTATCCGTACCGCCGGGCGCTACTTTGAGCGCCTGGTCAGCCACGACGCTACCTTTCGCGTGCTGCAGCACCTGCGCGTTTTCACCTTCAGCAAACTGCTCCCCCTCTCTCCGGCGGGGCTGGCGCGCTTTCGCCAGGGTGAGCTGCTCAACCGGGTGGTAGCCGACGTTGACACCCTGGATCATCTCTACCTGCGGGTCATTTCGCCGCTGGTCGGCGCGCTGGTGGTGATTGTGGTCGTCACCTGCGGATTAAGTCTGCTCGACGTCACCCTCGCGCTGACGCTCGGCGGTATCATGCTGGCGACCCTGCTGGTTATGCCGCCGCTGTTCTATCGCGCAGGTAAGCCAGCCGGCGAAAGTATGACGCAGCTGCGCGGCCAGTATCGCCAACAGCTCACCGCCTGGCTGCAGGGTCAGGCGGAGATGATGGTATTTAACGCCAGCGACCGCTACCGCGCACAAATGGAAAAGACCGAGCTGAGCTGGCAGGATGCACAGCGCCGTCAGGCCGAGCTGACCGCGCTTTCGCAGGCGGTAATGCTGTTAATCGGTGGCATCGCCGTGGTGGCCATGCTCTGGCTGGCCTCAGACGGCGTCGGCGGCAATAGTCAGCCCGGGGCGCTGATCGCGCTATTCGTATTCTGCGCGCTGGCGGCTTTTGAAGCCCTGGCGCCAGTCACTGGCGCTTTCCAGCATTTAGGCCAGGTGATCGCCTCCGCGCGGCGGATCTCGCAGATTACCGACCAGCAGCCGGAGGTCACCTTTGTCGAAGATGAAGCCAGTCCGCCAGCGCAGGTGGCCCTAACGCTTCAGGAGGTCACCTTCCGCTATCCTCAGCAGCCCTCCCCTGCCCTGGAGAATATTTCCCTGCAGATTGCCGCCGGAGAGCACATCGCCATTCTTGGCCGGACCGGCTGCGGAAAATCGACGCTGTTGCAGTTGCTTACCCGCGCCTGGGACCCGTCACAGGGAGAGATTCTGCTCAACAATCAGCCGCTCTCCGGCCTCAGCGAAGCCACTCTTCGGCAGGTAATGAGCGTAGTGCCGCAGCGCGTGCACCTGTTCAGCGCCACCCTGCGCGACAACCTGCTGCTGGCGGCGCCTGAAGCGGATGACGCTCATCTCAGCGCTACCCTTGAGAAGGTGGGCCTCGAAAAACTGCTGCAAGATGGTGGTCTTAACGGCTGGCTGGGCGAAGGCGGGCGTCAGCTCTCCGGCGGCGAACTGCGCCGACTGGCCATTGCCCGCGCGCTGCTCCACGATGCGCCGCTGATGCTGCTCGATGAACCGACAGAAGGTCTGGATGCGGCCACCGAAAGCCAGATCCTGCATCTACTGGCAGATGTCATGCGCGACAAAACCGTGCTGATGGTGACCCATCGCCTGCGGGGCCTGGCGGGTTTTAATCAGATAATAGTCATGGACAACGGCCAGATAATTGAGCAAGGTAGTCACGCGGAGCTGCTCGCTAAACAGGGCCGGTACTTCCAGTTTAAACAGCGTCTGTAGGCTATTCTATTATCTAATTTTTGCTGATGCGTATTGAGGTTAAAATGCGTCTGGTTCAGCTCTCCCGGCACTCTATCGCCTTCCCCTCTCCGGAAGGCGCCTTGCGAGAACCTAATGGCCTGCTGGCGCTCGGCGGCGATCTGAGCCCCGCGCGGCTGCTGATGGCCTATCAGCGTGGTATTTTTCCCTGGTTTTCCCCTGGCGACCCGATCCTCTGGTGGTCGCCCGACCCCCGGGCGGTACTTTGGCCAGAGCAATTCCATCTCAGCCGCAGCATGAAGCGCTTTCATCAGCGTTCGCCCTACCGGGTCACGCTCAACCACGCCTTTGGCGAAGTGATTGAGGGCTGCGCCAGCGATCGTGACGAAGGCACCTGGATAACCAGCAGTATCGTTCGCGCCTATCACCAGCTGCATGAGCTGGGTCATGCCCACTCCATTGAAGTCTGGCAGGAGAATACCCTGGTGGGAGGAATGTACGGCGTAGCGCAGGGAGCGCTGTTTTGCGGCGAATCGATGTTTAGCCGGGCGGAAAATGCCTCCAAAACCGCGCTGCTGGTATTTTGCCAGGACTTTGCGCACAGCGGCGGTAAATTAATTGACTGTCAGGTACTGAACAACCATACCGCGTCATTAGGCGCAGTGGATATTCCCCGCCGCGATTATCTGGACTATCTGTCGGTATTACGCGGCTACCGACTGCCCGAGCGATTTTGGGTGCCGCGGGTGCTATTTCCTGGCGGATAATAAAATGTTTTCAGCACATTTTGCGTCAGGATGGTATAATTGCGCGGTAGAGTAGCTTCTGCCTGTTGCCCCGCCGCCGTTTGGGAATAATAAGAGTCAGATAACGCCCATCGTTCTGTCACTCCCCTTTACGTTTGCGCCTGTCACGCGGCATGGCCGTGTGTGTCCCGGGCAATGCGCCAAAACTACTTCGGCGATTCATACCCGTCATATTTCCGTAGCCGCTGCGCTGACTATGCGCCTTGCGGCAAGGTGAATGATTCAGGGTAGATACGTAAAACTTTACTTACATGATGAACTTCGGCATTATCTTGCCGGTTCAAAACTACGGTAGTGATACCCCAGAGGACTAGATGGCCAAAGAAGACAATATTGAAATGCAGGGCACCGTACTTGAAACGTTGCCTAACACTATGTTCCGCGTAGAACTGGAAAACGGTCACGTGGTAACCGCGCATATCTCCGGTAAAATGCGTAAAAACTACATCCGCATTCTGACGGGCGACAAAGTGACTGTTGAGCTGACCCCGTACGACCTGAGCAAAGGCCGCATTGTCTTCCGTAGTCGCTGATTGT
>OHMA01000800.1_pt1 | contig 15571 bp, 7 predicted proteins | sample 1569171 | NCBI WGS metagenome assembly OHMA01 (sample SAMEA3879580, study PRJEB24766) | human gut metagenome | biome: human-associated habitat; feature: feces | place: USA | collected 1985/1987
AGACTTGATTTTTTGCTGTCTTTCATACTTTAATTATTAAGTTAAACAAAAGTTAGTTTTCTATTCTCTCAGGAGAAATAGGTCTCCTACCTGTGAAAAAGTGTTGCAAATATATGCACGAATATTAAAAAAGCCAATGTAGGATTGTACAAAAGCATGGAAATTTACGTCTTTTCAACTGAAAAATAGTACAAATGTCTGTGAACAATCTCAAAATGGATAGTCTCACGAGCATTTTTGTTATACAAGAGTGCTTTTATTTCTGATTGTTACTTTAATATTGTATTGTAAAACGTATAAACTAAAATTTGAATATGGCTAATCTTTCAATAGTAATTGTACCTGCTAAAAAATTATCTAACGGTAGACATAGAGTCAGGATCGCAGTGGCTCATCGTTCACAAACGAGATATATTTCAACCCAATTCATTTTGGATTCTGCAAATCAAATGAAAAATGGACGAGTAGTAAAACACGAAAATGCAGCTAATATAAATTCTTGTTTGCGCAAACTGATTAATGAATACGAAGAGATTCTTTCGTCTATTCATTATCAGTCGACCATTTCATGCACTGAATTAATACATGTCATAACTCGGGAACAACAAAAAAAGGGAATAACCTTTAATACGGTAGTGAAAGAATATCTTTCGATGATGGAGGCAGACGATCGTAAAAAATCCCATAAATTATATAATATAGCTTGTGCAAAGTTCCTTAAACACATGAAAGGTGATTTTCCTTTGGTACAACTCAGTCCGACACATATACAAAGTTTCGCTGATGTAATGAAGGCTGAAGGATTAAAAGAAACTTCTATCAGGATTTACCTCACTTTAATAAAAGTAATATTGAACTATGCCAGGAAAATGAATTATGTAACTTATTTAGTTCATCCTTTTGTCTTATTTAAAATGCCAATTAGTAATATCAGAGAACTAGATCTGTCCGTTGATGAATTAAAAAGAATACGTGATGTAAAATTATTCAAATCTGTGCATATCATGGCTCGGGATATATTTATGTTAACTTATTATTTAGGTGGTATTAATCTAAGAGACTTAATGGAGTATGATTTCACTAAAGGGAACTGTATGAGATATATAAGACATAAAACCCGTAATAGCAAAAAAAATGAAAATGAAATAGCTTTCACTATCCAGCCAGAAGCACAGACAATTATTGAACGATATATTTCTGAAAATGGGAAATTAGTTTTTGGCAAATATGAATCTTATGAAAAAGTATATAGTTTGGTCTTTAGACATATAGGGAAGGTGACTGATCTGGCAGGCATAAATAGAAAGGTTTCATATTATTCTGCAAGAAAAACATTTGCACAACATGGTTATGATATAGGTATCGAAATAGAAAAAATAGAATATTGTATTGGTCATAGTATGAAAAACAATCGTCCTATATTTAATTATATACGAATAATGCAAGAGCACGCCGATAAAGTTTTTAGAGAAATCTTCGATCAATTGCTTAAATAGTCAATGTTATTATATATGCATAAATGTCTTTCATATCATGTAAATGTTATTATTGTATTACCTTAAAAAGTAAGTGTGGTTCATAAATCAAGCAAATGCACTTAGACAGCTGATAAAGTACACTTACTTTTTGGAGATATTTTTTAAGTTCAAGTCAGGATATAAACTACTCCATATAAATTTGAGAGCAAAGTAAAACATTTCATAAATACTAACTAAAAGAGTTTTTTTTCCAACAGCAATAAGAGCACTTTATATTCTCTATTATTGTATCATCTATATTATAAAATTCGATGAAATGGGCTTTTTTTGATACTTTCAACTTTATATATCAAGTTAACTTTTGTTTAACTTAATAATTAAAGTATGAAAGACAGAAAGAATTCAAGTCTGTTACGTCGTTTGGAGAAGTTCCAGCGGCTGTTCTTCGTTGCTTTGTTATCCGTATTGGCTGTAGGGGCCTTTGCACAGAGCAAAACCGTTTCGGGTACTGTCCTTGACAAGACAGGTGAGTCTGTAATCGGTGCCAGTGTGGTGGTGAAAGGTACTACCAATGGTACAATTACTGACTTTGATGGTAAGTTCACACTTCAAAATGTTCCTGATAATGGAACTATCCAAGTAAGTTTCGTGGGATACAAGACCGTAGATATCCAGGTGAAAGGACAATCTACCGTTAAGGTAATCTTGGAGGAGGATACTGAAACACTGGATGAGGTTGTGGTAGTAGGTTATGGTGTTCAGAAAAAAAGTGATGTGACTGGTGCTATGGCACGTGTTGGTTCTGAAGAATTGAATACAAGACCTGTGAACAATGCTTTTGAAGCCTTACAAGGCAAAGCTGCCGGTGTAGATATCACCTCAAGTGAACGTCCGGGTACTGTAGGATCAATCCGTATTCGTGGTAACCGATCTATCAGCGCATCATCAGACCCTCTGTATGTAGTAGATGGAGTTCCTTTGAGTGCTGGAGGAATTGAAACGATCAATCCGCGTGACATAGAATCCATTGATATCTTAAAGGATGCCTCTTCTACAGCTATTTACGGTTCTCGTGGTGCCAATGGTGTCATATTGATAACTACCAAACGCGGTAAAGCGGGTAGACTCGCTTTAAACTACTCAGGTTCTGTCACATTAGAAAACCTAAAAGACAAATCACCTGCCATGAGTGCAAGCGATTATATTACCTGGCGCCGTTGGGCTTATTATAACTCAGATCCGGTAAACAATCCTCGCGGTGACCAACCTAACTACGATAAAGACCAAATTTATTTCGCAGCATCAGGTGATCCCGCAGCTTTGGCAAATGTAAATAAAGGTTGGAGTAACGGTACTTGGGATGGAAGTAAAGTAACAGATACCGACTGGGCAGACATAGTGACCCAAACAGGTATCACTCATGAACACACCATCAGTGGTAGTGGCGGTAACGAAACTGCGCAAGCTTTCTTCTCTGTTGGTTACCTGAATAATCAAGGAACTCAGAAAGGACAGGAATATGAACGTTATAATTTTTCAATGTCTGTCGATTTACAAGTAAAACCTTGGTTTAAAATGGGCGGATCTATCAACGGTTCATGGGCGGTTCAAGACTATGGTTATTCCCGTACCGGACAATCTTCAGGCTCGGGCCCTGTTGATATATATAGCGCGGCAAAAGCTATTCCACGCTTTGGTGTTCCTTATGATGAAGAAGGAAATATCATTACCAACCCCTGTGGCTCCACCACCAATGTTTATACTGTAATTGACGAATGGAATAAGTCAACCGATAACCGCCAAACTTTCCGTGCACTAGGCAGCTTTTACGGACAATTTGATTTTGGGAAAATATGGGCACCTCTAGAGGGACTAAGCTATAAAATCTCTTTCGGTCCTGATTTCCGCCACTATCGTCAAGGTATTTTTATCAGCAAAGACTCTGCCGTGAAAATGGGCTCAAAAAACTATGCTAAATATGCAACAGATCGTTACTTGTCATGGACACTGGATAATCAGATCAACTATAACAAGACATTCGGCAAACATAACTTAGGCGTAACCTTATTGCAATCAGCTTCCAAATATAATAAAGAAAGTGGTTCCGAAAGTGCTAACGCCATCCCTAATGAAAATTTTGAATGGTACAACATGGGCAGTGTAGATATTACTGATGCAGCAACTTATGGTGCTGGTATGAGTACCGGTATGTCTGAAAATCAGCTGGCATCATACATGGCACGTATAAACTACGCATACAACGACCGTTATTTATTGACTGTATCCGGACGTTATGACGGTTCTTCCGTATTAGCAGACGGGCACAAATGGAGTTTCTTCCCTTCTGCCGCCTTGGGCTGGCGCATTGACCAAGAAGACTTCATGAAAGATATTTCTTGGATAAACCAGTTAAAACTTCGTTTCGGTTTGGGAACAACTGGTAACTCAGCTGTAAGTGCATATTCTACATTAGGTAACATCCAGTCATTCTATGTACCTTTTGGCTCTACTCTGACCCCTGCTTATGCTACTAATGAACCTTATTACACTTCTTCTCAAGTAAAAATGGCAAATAAAAATTTAGGTTGGGAAAAGACAACACAATATAACTATGGTATAGATTTCAGTTTCTTGAATGGACGTATCAGCGGTTCAATGGATATTTATCACTCTAACACCAATGACTTATTATTAAGCATGACTATTCCAACCTTAACTGGCTTTAATTCTACTTATGCCAATGTAGGTAAAACAAAAAACTTCGGTGTTGACTTATCTTTGAACCTGGTTCCCATACAAACTAAAGACTTTGAATGGAGTTCCACTATCAATGCAGCCTATCAAAAAGATGAAATCTTAGAACTTGCTAACGGTAAGCAGGATGACATTTCCAATGCCTGGTTCATTGGTGAGTCAATCAATGTTTACTATGGTATTGCCAACGATGGTCTGTGGCAGGAAAGCGATGCGGCAGAGATGGCTAAATTTAATGCTAATGGACATAAATTTGAAGCAGGCATGGTGAAACCTGTTGATCAGGATGGCAACTATATTATTGACAGTAATGACCGTATTATTCTTGGCAATAAAAATCCTAAATGGGTGCTGGGATGGAGCAATACATTCAACTATAAAGGTCTTGAACTAGGTATCGAGCTGAACGGACGATTTGGTTATATAGTTGATACGGGTGGTGAAGGCCAAAACGGTATGTATAACCAACGTGAAATAAACTATTGGACTCCAGACAATACTGGTGCTGATTATCAAAAACCAATTTACAGTACAGCGGGTGGTGATGCTTATTCAAGTCTGCTAGGCTTTAAAGACGCTTCATTCATCAAGATCCGTAACATTTCTCTGGGTTATAACTTTAATTCCAAAGCATTAAAGAACATCGGAATCAGTTCTCTTAAATTATATGCACAAGCTAAGAATATAGGCAACCTCTATTCTTCAGTAGATTTTATGGATTTGGACTTAGGCACTACTTATTACAATAGAGGCTTTACTTTCGGTTTACAAGTTGGTTTCTAATTTGATAATAACACATTAAACTGTTTTTAAAATGAAAAATTTAAAATATACATTATTCACAGCCGCCCTGTCTGTCGCAATGACTGCTAGTTTCAGTTCTTGTAGCGATAGTTTCCTAGATGAAAAAAACAAGTCATCCTATACCACTGACTATTTCAAAACGTCACAGGGCATTCAAGATCTGGCTACCGCACTGTACGGTAACATCCGTTGGCATTTCGGTTATGAATGGGCGTATGGTATTACCCTTTACGGCACCGATGAATTTACAAACGGCTCTGACCTGACTGCAGAACCATGGAACACTTATGACAGCCGTCTGAACCCGTTGGACTGTACAACGGCGAACGGTGCCGCCAACAACAACTGTCCGGGTGTATCGGCTCTTTGGGATCAGATGTATTACGGCATCGCTTCTGCCAATCAAGTTATCGCATCAGCTGACTATGTTACTGATGCGGAAGTCCGTGAAAAATGCTTGGGTGAAGCTTATTTCCTACGTGGATATAACTACTATCGTCTTTTCGCACAATATGGTGGTGTGGTTCTGCAAACCCAAGTTACTGAAGGTGTGGTCAGAACCTTTACTCGCGCTTCTGCAGAAGAAACATTAAACCAAGTGATTGATGACCTGCAGAACGCTTACGACAAACTACCTGCAGACAAATGGCGTGGTACAGGTACATGGACTAAATACACAGCAGCACACTTCCTGGCAAAAGCTTTGCTGTACCGTCAGTCTGAACGTTGCAGCGACTGGAACTCAAGTTATCCTGCTGATGCTGATTTGAAAAAAGCGATTACATTATGTGATGAAGTCATCTCAAAATGTCCGTTAGAAAGTGATTATAATAACCTTTACGCCAAATGGACTGGTATAGACTGCAAAGCCGAAGAATCTAATGAAATATTAATGTCATGCCAACACACTTCTTCGGCAACCGGACGTTTCGGAAACCGTACTTATAATTACTTCAACCCACAATTCTCCAACTTCTCCGGTGGTTGGACACAACGTGGTCAATATATCGGTGGTATGGACTTCCAACGTTGCCGCCCTACAGAATACGCTTATGCTATCTTCGACAATGTGAATGACTCACGTATGTGGAAAACATTCAAAACTGTATACGGATTGAATAATATTGCATCGAAAGCAGATGATGTAGTGGCTACAAACGGTATTACAGCCGATCAGGTTCCAACACTAGGCGACCAAGGCATCATCTTTATTCTTAATAAAAAAAGTGACAACCGTTTTAAAGACGCCACAAACTCCGATTATGGAACAGTAGGTCGTGGTGGTATAGCCCACTCCTTTGTAAACCCCGAAACAAATAAATGGGTGCCGAATGTGTTCCCTGTATATGCCGGTGGTCAATATGTATTGAACACCTATGGTGTTAGCGGAAATCCAGCACAGTCCAATGTATTCTGTGGTATCAATAAGACTGACGACGGATCGCGTACAGCAGAGAAAGGTGACGCACATCGTGATGTCATTATGGCCCGTACAGGCGAAACTTATCTGATAAAAGCGGAAGCTCAAGTACGTTCCGGTAACTTCCAGGATGCTATCTCTACCATCAACCAGCTCCGTGCACGTGCCGAATGGAAAAATGGTGAAGACCGCGAATACTACACCGATGGTTCTATGGCTTTCTTGAAAAGCGCAGGCGGTGACGAAGATAATTCAACCGCACTAAGCACTTTAGGCAAATGCAAAGATGCCAATGGTACCAAGATCAATAACACAGAGGCATTCAAGGCTTCTTTCCTTCAAAAGAACACTTACTATCTTTCAACTGGTATAGAACGCACAACAGATGCTTCCAGTCTGCAAATTTCAAGTTATTCATCATTACCAGCTGAGGATGAAGCTATTCTATCAGCTATGGGCGTAAATGGGGACAAAGACCGTTTGATCAATTTCATTTTAAACGAACGTACCCGTGAATGCTTAGGTGAATGGAACCGATGGGAAGAATTGAGCCGTACCAAGACTTTGGTTCAACGTGCTAAATTATTCAATCCGGAAGCAGCTGCCAATATAGCAGACAAACATTTGCTTCGTCCTATTCCACAAACATTCTTAGACCAACTTCAACATGAAGACGGTACGAATTTAAGTGATGAAGAAAAAGCCGCAATGCAAAATCCTGGCTATTAACAGACTAGATTTTTGCAGTCAATAATTAATAAAGGGGAGTGCCGAATTCAGCACTCCCCTATTTTCCACACCATAAATACTTATTTTATAATGAAAAAAATCGGTCGGTTTATATGCTTCACTACACTATTCTTGTTAATAGCGGGATGCAAACAACAAAAAACTATACGCTATGAACTTGTAGATGGCAATCCACAAATAGATTACATAGATTTCCTGAACGACACGCTATGCCGATTTATCGCACCAGGACCATTGGTTCTAACAAGCCACTACACAAAAAAAGGAGATATTTATATAATACAAATCAACGATATAGTAAGCGCACGGCTATATAAAACAGAAGAAGGAAAGCTACGAGGTGAGGCTCCTTTTTTTGAAGGAATATGGATTATAAAAGAAAAGTGATATCAACAAGTTCTGTACAGTTCATTTACTCATTTCTTTTCATATAAAGAATCTATCTGTCAGTCCCCCCCAATCAATAACTAAAATCCAATACAAATCCAACACGACGAATAAAGATTGTTATCCGTATATGAAAAAAGAACAGAAAGAAGATGAACAATATTCCATGTAAATGAATAAAATTCCATAGGTAAGACACCTTCTTCGTCTATATTTGCATAAATCAAAAATCAAAGATACTATGGAACTATTACCAGCAATCAGAAAAAGCATAATTGCATTCGCTCTGTTACCCGCACTTCTATATGCAGGTATCCCTCCCACCCTACAAAGCGATGCCTCACAAAGAATGACCAAAGATATCATGGACCGCGCTTACATCACCCCCAAACGTATTGTTACCAAATATGCAGGATGTAAGAATAATCTAATAAAAAACGAACACTATTTGTTAGAGCGTGGAAACGGCCAATCGGAAATGAACAGAAAAAAATGTTGCATAATGACCTCTACCGAAACAGAAAAGGCATCCCTGTTACTGGATTTCGGCAGTGAACTGCATGGAGGATTAAAGCTCGTCATGGGCAGTTCCAGCCGTAGGGAACCTTCTTTGGTAAGGATACGTTTCGGAGAATCTGTTGGAGAAGCCAACAGTACCACTTCAAATTCCGAATGGAAAGTGGGATTTTCAACAGACGATCATGCCAAACGTGATATCGTCATGGAAATTCCCCGTGACGGCATGATTGAAATAGGTAATACCGGTTTCCGCTTTGTCCGCCTCGACTTGCTGCAAAACAACGCCACTATCTCTTTAAAAGAAATTTCAGCTATCCTGCGCTACCGTGATATTCCTTATCTGGGATCTTTTGAATGCAACGACCAACGTTTAAACAAAATATGGATTACCGGAGCCTATACTGTCCACTTGAATATGCAGGAGTTTTTATGGGATGGCATCAAACGTGACCGGGTAGTCTGGCTGGGCGATATGCATCCTGAATTAATGACCATCAGCCGTGTTTTCGGATACAATGAGGTAATTCCCAACAGTCTGGACCTGGCCTGCAAACAATTTCCGTTACCCAATTGGATGAATGGCATGAGTGCATACAGCCTATGGTATCTGATCAACCAATATGAATGGTATCACCAGACTGGTGATATTGATTTTTTAAAGAAACATTCCGACTATATCAGCGGATTAATCCATCTGATAAATGAGAAAGTGGATGATGCGGGAAATGAAACGTTAGCACCTGCCCGCTTTTTGGACTGGCCATCCAGCGGAAATAAAGCCGGAGTTGAGGCAGGCTATCGCGCACTGATCGTATGGGCTATGCAAGATGCACATCAATTGTCTTTAAAACTTGGTAACACTTCTGATGCTCAATTATGTCTGGACATTATCAACCGGATGAAAAAAAAGATATTACCTCACAACAATCTGAAACAGGCAGCTTCATTAATGGCCATCGCTGGATTGATGGATCCCCAACAGGCTTGCGATGAAGTTGTCTCTGTAGGTGGTGGAAAAGGTTTTTCCACTTTTTACGGGTATTATATGCTGGAAACATTAGCCAAAGCAGGTGAGTATGAGAAAGCAATAGATATCATTAACACTTTCTGGGGGGCCATGCTGGATTTGGGAGCAACCACGTTTTGGGAAGATTTCAATCTGGACTGGATTCCTAATGCCGCTCCTATAGACGAACCTGTTCCAGCCGGAAAAAAAGACATACATGGCGATTTCGGCGCCTATTGCTATCCCGGATTCCGTCACAGCCTTTGCCACGGGTGGTCCTCAGGACCTACCACATGGTTGTCAGATCATGTATTAGGTATAAAAATCGTAGACGTAGAGCACAAGCAGATCAGTATTGAACCACACTTGGGTAAATTAGAATGGGCCAAAGGCACTTATCCCACCCCTTGGGGCGTGATAGAAGTCAGCCACGAGAAGAAAGCCGATGGTAAAATCGCAACCAAAGTGAAACTTCCGAAAGGTGTAAAACAAATTTAATTATAAGAAATCGTTATCAAACTTCTATAAAAACTGGATCTTATGAAAAACATAATGATATGGATTATGCTCCTCTTGAGTATAACTTATACTGACGCCCAAAATGGGAAGTCTCCTAGAAAAGACTATGCCAAATTAGCTAATTATGATGAAAGTAAGGTTCCGCAATATACCTTACCTTCCGTATTAATGTGTCACGACGGAGAAATGGTTCAGACCAAGGAACAATGGGAGCAAAAACGCCGCCCCGAAATTTTAAACCTGTTCACGACTTACATGTTTGGCAAAGCACCTGTATTAAAACACAAACTGCCTTGTACAGTCAGTCGGATCAATGAAAAAGCTCTGAACGGATGTGCCACCCGGAAAGAAATAACCATCCAATTAACAGACGATCCACAGGGTCCCCACATTGACTTGCAACTGTATCTTCCTAATCATGTATCAGGAAAAATTCCGGTTTTTCTAGGTATCAGCTTCATGCCCAATTACACGATATATGATGATCCCGATTTATCTGTCCCCGAAATAACAGATGAAAAAATGAAGAAAAGATCTTTCAGGGGATCAATGGACAAATCCTGGCAGCTTGATAAAATTTTGGAACACGGATATGGTCTGGCCACTTTCTGTTATAATGATGTGGATCCCGATTTTGACGATGACTTCCAAAATGGTGTGCATCCTTATTATTATGAGAAAGGGCAGAATTTCCCAGATCCGGATCAATGGGGTTCCATTGCAGCTTGGGCATGGGGCATGAGCCGTGCCATGGATTATCTGGAAACAGACAAAAAAGTGGATGCCAAAAAAATCGCCGTGATAGGTCATTCTCGTCTTGGCAAAACCGCTGTCTGGGCCGGAGCCTCCGATCCGCGTTTTGCTTTAGTCATATCCGGGAATTCAGGATGTTGTGGAGTTGCCATCTCACGTCGTTGTTTTGGTGAGACTGTAGAAGCCATGAATGTACGTTTTCCTCATTGGTTCTGCGGTAATTATAAACAATTTAACGACCGGGAAAAATACTTGCCTTTCGACCAGCACGAACTCGTTGCCCTGATTGCTCCAAGACCTATATATATCGCCAGTGCAGAAGAAGACAACTGGTCCGACCAAAAAGGTGAATTTCTAGGAGGTAAAGGAGCTGAACCTGTATATGCCCTCTATGGCTTAAACGGAATAGGTTGTGAAGAAATGCCTCCTGTGGATACACCTTACATGAATGGCTCTATCGCATACCACAATCGCAAAGGGCCTCACGCTATTCTTCCATACGATTGGGAACAATTTCTTCGTTTTGCTGACAAATATTTTAAAAACAAATAATTAATATATAAATCAATGATGAAAAACAAGAACCTACTTATAGGATTATGCTCGGTACTGCTGTTGCTTAGCATATCAATAAACATGACAGCTCAGGACTCGCGTGAACGTACATATTATTACGAAATACTAGAACCACGCCATGAGCCCAAACCGGAAATCAAAGGTTTTGCAACAGAAAGAATAAAAGAAAACTTAGACAGAGGATTAACGGCCACTCCATCTGCAGACGGGAAAGGTATCTACCTCAGTTGGAGACTATTGGAACAAGATGGAACTGACACTTCCTTCCACCTCTACCGTTCTGCAAACGACAAGACACAGCGCTTATCAAAAAATCCAATTAAAAACACCTGTGACTTTGTTGACCAGACTCCCGTTGCCGGAAAAGCAACCTATTGGATCTGTGCATTAGATAAAAAGAAAAAAGTGATTAACACATCTTCCAAATTGGATGTGGACTGTTCTTTATTGAAAAACTATCAATCCATTAAATTGAACCGTAATATAAAAGCAGGCAAAATAGCCGTTGCTGATTTGAACGGGGATGGTATTTACGATTATATCATTCGTACCCCAGAAAAAAATGTGGATCCCGGAATGCCCGGTACTCTGGATGGTTCAACTTACCAAATTGAGGCTTATTTAAGTGACGGCACTTTTTTATGGTCTAAAGATTTAGGACAAGGTATTGAGCCCGGTGTTTGGTACTCCCCTTTCATCGCATACGACTTCAATGGAGATGGCAAAGCAGAAATTGCCTTAAAAACAGCTCCGGAAACGACCAAACGAAATGAAAAAGGACGGGTAGACTCCGGTGAAGAATATCTAAGTGTATGGGATGGAATGACCGGAAAAGAAATTGCCCGCGTGGACTGGCCTGAACGGAATGACAGGTATGGAAATCTGGTCCGGCAAAACCGTAACCAAATAGGAATGGCCTATCTGGACGGCAAGACTCCTTATATATTGGCATGTCGTGGCACTTACAAACTGATGACTGTAGATGCATGGCAACTGAAAGATAACAAACTGGAACGTGCATGGCGATGGGACGGTGATGAAGAAAATCCCGTAGTAAGAAGCATGGGTTCCCATAATATGGTATGTGGTGATGTGGATGGAGATGGAAAAGATGAAATTCTATTAGGCTCATGCATGCTTGATGATAACGGGACTTTACTATGGTCTACCGGATTAGGACACCCTGATAAAATCTATCTGACTGATATCGACCCGGATCGTCCGGGTATGGAAGTGTTCCTTTGTCTGGAACCTTGGCACGAGAACGGACGTGGCGTTTGTGTTGTGGATGCCAGAACAGGACAACCGGTATGGAATATCGGTCATAAGACATTCCATGTAGGCGATGGGATGGTTGCTGATTTTGATCCGGTCCATAAAGGTCTGGAATGTTTTGCCAGCGAAGACCGTAAAGGAGGCAGCACAGACAAATATCTACTTTCGGCTGACGGTAAACCTTTAGGTAAAAATGAGGAAGTGCCCTCCTGCCGTAATTGGGCCTGGTGGGACGGTGACTTATTGCGTGAAACATTTAAAGGAGATGATAACCGATGGGGGGCAAGTTCCTCTTCAAACGGTCGTTCACTAAGTATTGTAAAATGGAAAGGAGAAACACTAACACAAGATATTGAAGGTGATATCTTAATGATTGCAGATTTATATGGAGACTGGCGTGAAGAAATAATCACCGCATTGCCCGGTGAAATACGTATCTACACAACCAATCTTCCGGCAAAAGACCGTCGTACCACATTGATGCAGGACGGAATATATAGAAGCTATGTAGCTCATCGTTCCATGGGATACCCACAAGCTCCTGTCCCCTCCTATTATTTAGGAGAATAATATTAAGATTAGCATGAAGGATTCCTCTAAAAACTGTAACGGATATCCTTTTGCTGTAGGGGCGCTTTGATGCGCCCTTATGCATATAAAACTCAACTCTAATCATAAACATCATGCAAAAGATACTATTATTTATTGCTTCCCTTTTTTATTTCAACTTCTTATTTTCAAAAAATGAAATAAAATCCTGGCAAGGCATTCATGAAACACCCCTTTCCCGTCTAGAACAACAATTTGCAGAACCTCCTGTGGAATTTGCCAACCATGTAATATGGGGTTGGGAAGGGAAAATGGATAAAAAGACTATTTGCAATGACTTGGATTCTATCAAAAAGAAAGGATTCCGTGCCGTAATATTTGAAGCAGGTTACAAACTACCCTTCAAATATCTTTCCGAAGAATGGTTTAAAGCAATTCGCACCGGAGTAGTTGAAGCCAAAAAACGAGACATGAAAGTCTGGATTATTGATGAAGGAAAATATCCCAGCGGATTTGCAGGAGGAAAATTCTCACAGGAACGTCCCGATTTGAGAATGCAAGCTCTTGTGATAGGTGATACCATACAGATAAAACGGGGAGAAGTAATGACAAACCATAAAATAGCACCGGAAATCATCAGTGCGGTAGCCGTCAGTACATCCGGCGCTCCTAACAGAACTGTAGAAATTAATAATGGAAAAATAAGTTTCAACGCCGGGCTGGATGACTGGAAGATCCTATTAGTCAAAAGCGACTTTCGGACGGCTGTAACCCGAGCCGTTAATAATCCCAATGGCGGTAAAGATGCCACTAATTCTCTGTGTGATTATCTGAACCCTGTTGCCGTACAACAATTCATTGATTGGACACACAAACAGTATAAAAAATATCTTGGTAAAGAGCTGGGTACCACCGTACTTGGTTTCCGGGGAGATGAACCCGATTATGCACATTTACCTTGGACTCCTTCCATTGTCCAAACATTCAAAGATACAAAAGGGTACGATCCGACTCCCTATCTAGCCTCCTTTTTTACCGCTTCGCCTACCATACAGGAACAAAGAGTAAAAGCCGATTATTGGGATGTCTGGTCCAGCTTGTTTGCCACCCACTTTTTCAAATTACAGGCCGATTGGTGTGCGGCTAATGGAGTAGCCCACATTACCCATCTTAACAAAGAACATGAAATGCCCGCATGTGTTAAAGCTGAAGGAGACTATTTCCGGAATTTAAGTAAAGTTCAAATACCCGGAGTAGATGCAATCTGGAACCAAATATGGCCCAGTACCCTTAATGATTTCCCCAAACTAGCCTCATCTGTAGCTCATGTTTATGGAAAACCTAGAGCATTCAGCGAAAGTTTTGCAGCTTACCACATCTCCCCTACCATTCCCCAAGCCAAATTTGTTGTAGATCATCAAATTGCCCGTGGGATTAACTTCTTTGAATTCATGTTCTGGCTGGCAGGGTCCAAACATCGCAATTGGATGAGTGATCCCGGTATGAAAGGCCTGAATGAATATACGAATCGCACCACTTACCTGATGAGCCAAGGGAAGCCGGGAGCACGGATTGCCATGTATTACCCCACATCTACTATGTGGCTGGGTAACAATGAAGTTTATAAGGATATCGTCACTCTTACCCAACAGCTGTTAACTCATCAACGAGATTTTGACTACATAAACGATGATGCTTTTACGGAAGCACTGACCATAGGTCCCGGCTATCTGGAAAATAAAAGCAGCCAAAGATATGAAACATTGATTATCCCATCATCAGATGTTATTTCCGTATCTGCCTGGAAAGTAATAGAAACATTTTCCTCACGTGGAGGAAAAGTCCTGTTTTGGGGAAAGAAGCCCACTTCTTTCATTGACAAAAATTTCACTGCTCCTGGTTCCCTATCAGATTTAACCAACAGCAGGATTGAGCCATCCACCAGATGGACAGCACATGTAAGCTCTTCCCTTCCGGAACCAGAAATGAAAATCATTTCACCTGACAATGATTCTATCCGCTACACACGCAGAGTAATGCCCGATGGCGACCTCTACTTCATATTCAATGAAGGGAATAAAGCTACAGAATTTACAGCAGACTTTGATAAAGTAGGAGTTGTAAAAGAATGGAATGCAACAGATGGCACACTCCAACCGATAAATGCAACAATTGTCAATAATCGCACCCGTCTGACCATTAAACTGGAAGCATGGGAAAGCAAGCTCATATCTATCGGAAAAAATAACAGAGAATATAACATTAAAGAATATGGCGTAAAAGGAAATGGCTATTCGGAAACAGCCACTTTACAACGTATCATTAATGAAGCAGCTCACAATGGAGGCGGAACGATAGTTATTCCTGCCGGGGAGTATCTAAGCGGCGCTCTATTCTTCCCACGTGGTGTAGATTTACGTATAGAAAAAAACGCCAAACTAATCAGCACTGTCGACCCCAATGAATTTCCTGTCATCCCTACCCGTTTTGAAGGCATAGAAAAAAGGTGGCGATGTGCTTTCTTGAATTTCGACCATTCAGACGGAGTTAAAGTTTATGGTGAAGGAGTTATTGATGGTAAAGGAGTAGAATGGAAAAAAATTCCATTCGGAAACTCCGGACGCCCCAGACTGGTATGTTTCACAGATTGCCCGGGAGGTAAGATTTCCGGTTTAAAAATGATAAATCAGGCCTCATGGTGTCTTCATGTACTTTACACAAACGGATTCACTATAGATGGAATCGATATCCGTGCATTGGAATATATACCCAGTTCCGATG
>OHMA01000814.1_pt1 | contig 15367 bp, 18 predicted proteins | sample 1569171 | NCBI WGS metagenome assembly OHMA01 (sample SAMEA3879580, study PRJEB24766) | human gut metagenome | biome: human-associated habitat; feature: feces | place: USA | collected 1985/1987
TTCATAATGCCATGCTGGACTACATCCGCAGGCTGAATCCTACCTTTGAAGCCAAAAATCTGGACTGTATCATTCGTCTGGATGAGGTCAAAAAGGGCGAGAATAAGGGACAACATGAATTTATAGCAGATTCCAGAGTACAGAACCCAGAGCAGATTTTCATTGCAAAGGAAACCCACGAAGAAATCCATACGGCTCTGCAAATGATTGAGGCACGAGAGAAAGCCTACCTCTGGTATCGCTTTGGCTTTGAGGACGATGTCCTCCATCCTCTGAGCGAAACGGCGAAGCACTTCCATCTGTCAGAGAGCAGAGCAAAGTCCACGGAGAAATTGGCTCTGGATAACTTCTGGCTGGAACTGCCTTGGTGGTACTAAATATTCAAAGAAAGGGACATGTAATCATGGAAAAATATAAAATACTCATCATCGAAGATGACCCAATCATTCAAACTGAATTACAAGTTCTGTTAAACGGAAACGGATATGAGGCATCCGCAGTTACTGACTTTACATCAGTTATGCAAGCGGTCAAAAATACTCATCCCTATTTGATTTTGCTGGACATAAAGCTGCCACAAGAAAGCGGCTACTCAATCTGTTCTCAAATCCGCAGTTTTTCCAATGTACCGATTATCTTTGTAACAAGCTGCAATACGGACATGGATGAATTGAACAGTATTTTGCTGGGTGGAGATGCTTTTATCACCAAGCCTTATAACACAGCAATTCTGCTGGCAAAGATTTCATCCTTGATGAAACGAGCTTACCCGATAGAACAAATTGAGCGTCTGAATTGGCAAGGAGCGATTCTTCACTTAGAAAGTAGCACGATTGAATATGACGGTAACCAAGCAGAACTGACAAAGAATGAATTGAAAATATTATATTATCTTTTCAAACACGCAGGAAAGATTTGTTCCCGTAATGATATTGTAGATTATCTATGGGACAATCAGCTATATGTGGATGACAATGCTTTGAGCGTCAATATCAACCGCATCCGGGAAAAACTGGCGGGCATTGGCCTGACGGATTTTATCAAGACAAAGCACCGACAGGGGTACACGATATGAACAGCAGACGATATTGGAAAAACAGGCTGCCATTTCTGCTGACGAACCTTGTTTGTATGGCTGCACTCACTGTATTTTTGCTGGTGTGCGGCAATTCGGTTTCCGCAGTAGTATTGATCCTGATTGTATGGGCATTGATTTTGCTGACGGGACTTGTCCTCACTTACTGGAAACGGAAGCGGCAGATGAAAAAACTTCTGGATATGGCGGAGCAGCTTTCCGAAAGATACCTCATTTCCGAAGTGATGGAGCTGCCGGAACAGGCCGAGGATCAGGTTTACTATCAGCTTTTGAAAATGGCCGGAAAATCCATGTTGGAGCAGATTGGAGAGATCGAGCGGGAACGCCTGGAGTACAAGGAATACATTGAACAATGGATTCACGAAATCAAAACGCCCATTACTGCCATGAAACTCCTATGTGAAAATCATCGGATGGACTGGACAAAAGAACTTCTGCTGGAACTGGAAAAGACCAACCGCTTTACCGAACAGGCTCTTTATTACGCCCGCAGTGAGCATACAGAGAAAGATTATTCTGTCCGGGAAATGGCACTGTCCCAAGTGGTGCATCAGGCGATTGCAGATAATAAATATCTGCTGCTCCAAGGTGGTATGCGTCTGGAAGTGGAGGAAATGCAGGACACGGTTTATTCAGATGAAAAGTGGGTGCGCTTTATCCTGAACCAACTGATTGCCAATGCGGTCAAGTATCGTACGGAACAACCGGTTCTCCGCATTTCTACTCATAAACGGCAAGATCAGGTTGTTCTTGTCGTGGAGGACAATGGAATCGGGATTGCTGCGTCCGATCTGCCCCGTATCTTTGAAAAGGGATTTACCGGTCAGAATGGTCGTATGGTCCAGCAGTCCACAGGCATTGGCCTGTACCTATGCAAACGGCTCTGTGAAAAGCTGGGCATTGGCATTGCGGCAGAATCATCGGAACAAGGAACCGCCATTTCCCTGGCGTTTCACATCAACTGTCTGATCCATGAAGTGCAGGGCTGATTGCGATCCTGCACTTCTTACATTTTTGTTAGAACTTTGTAAGAAAACTTGATACAAACGAAGCCACTCTTATTCTACAATAGAGATCAGAGGTGATAACAATGAAAGAAATTTTGAAACTGGATCATATCCAAAAATATTACGGAAATGGCGGGAATGTTACAAAAGCAATTCAGGACATCAGCTTTTCCGTTCAGGAGGGGGAATTTGTAGGAATCATGGGAGCATCCGGTTCCGGCAAGACTACCCTGCTCAACTGTATTTCCACCATTGATACCGTCAGTGCGGGACATATCTATCTGGACGGAACCGATGTGACGGAAATCAACGAAAAACAGATTGCCCGGTTTCGTCGGGAGAATCTTGGATTTGTATTTCAGGATTTTAACCTGCTGGACACTCTGACAATCTCGGAAAACATTGCCTTGGCACTGACTATCAACAAGGTTCCTGCAGGTGAGATTGATGGGCGGGTGCGGGAAATGGCCGGAAAGCTGAATATCACGGATATTCTGGATAAATATCCCTATCAGGTGTCCGGCGGTCAAAAACAGCGGTGTGCCTGTGCCAGAGCTATTATCAACCAGCCAAAGTTGATTCTGGCGGACGAACCTACCGGCGCGTTAGATAGTCACTCGTCACAAGCCTTGCTCTCCACAATCCAGAGTATTAACGAAAGCCTTGACGCCACAATCCTGATGGTAACACACGACGCTTTTTCGGCAAGCTATGCCAATCGTATTCTCTTTTTAAGAGATGGTGCGATCTTCGCGGAAATTCTCAAAGGCAGTGATTCTCGTAGGGTTTTCTTTGAAAAAATCTTGGATGTCCTCACCATGATGGGAGGGGGTGTGAATGATGTACACTAAACTCATTTTCAAAAATGCAAAGCGGTCAGGAAAGGACTATTTGATTTATATTGTGACCATGACACTCTGTGTCACATTGTTCTATGCGTTTTTGTCTATCAGCAGCACCCATTATCATCCGACCATTGGTGCGGAATATAATATTTCCCTGCTGGCTGGAGGTATGAAACTGGCAATTTGCGGGATTAGTTTGCTTTTGTTGTTTCTGATCCACTATGTCAATCGTTTCATGCTGAGAAAAAAACAATCGGAGTTTGCAGTTGAGGCAACCCTGGGAATGGAGCAAAAAACCATAGGACTGCTCTTTTTTGGAGAGACTTTTTTCCTGCTCATATTCTCTGTGTCGGTGGGAATCCTTCTGGGGATGGTCGTTTCTCAGGTCATTACGGCTATGCTGCTTGCTTCTTTTGGGGAACCCTACGCTTTTTCTTGGTCTTTTTTTCCAGATACCGTGCTGCTGACCGTGGGCTTCTTTGTTATTTGCCAGATTCTGGTTGGAGTCGGGAATGTCAGAATTCTCAACAAAAGCAGGATTATTGAGCTTATGACGGCAAACCGTCAGAATGAAAAACCGCTTCATAAAAGCAGATGGATGCCGATGATCTGTATTATCTATGGCATTATGCTGCTGTGGATGCTGGAGGTAGGTGCTGTAAAATATCATTTTTACGTCGATCCCAGACATCCGCTTCCTGTAAAGCTCATGTATTGGGGGAATGTCCTTTTCCCTGCACTGACGCTGCTTTGGGCAATCGCAGGTGCTGTTTTACACAGAAAAATAGGATTTTCCCGATACCTTTGCGGGCTTCTGGCTGGTGCAGTATTGACCGCTATCCCGATTTTTTCCATCGCAGAACTGGAAAAAGCCTACTTCCTTGGATTTGATGCCCCAACTCTGAATCAATATTTGCTGTTTGGGGTTGCGGATATTTTGTTTATCATTTCCGCAGTCATGTATTTATCAAATGCGGCGCTCCTATACTGGAAGGAATCTAAAGTGTCCCGCAAATATCACAATACGAGTTTATTTCTGTTTGGACAGCTTTCCTCTAAGCTGGCTACCAATACGAAAACGATGACGATCATTTGTGTGACCCTGACTTTTTCTATCTGCTTGTTTGTCATTGCGCCGGTTTTAACGGGATGGAGTCTGGGCTATTTGGACAGTCGGGCTGTCTATGATATTCAAATTTCAAGCCGCTACAACGATGTTTATGAAGTGGAAAATCTTCCGGATACAGACTATGGAGAAATTACTGCGTTCATAGAACAAAACAAAATAGCGATAAAGGACGATTTGACTTTTTCGGAATATCTTCCCAAGCAAAGCGACTTTCACCAGCGAGTAAAGTACAATTTTCCTCCCTTGGCGATCGCACTGAAGGATTATAACGCTGTTCGGAAAATGTTGGGATATGAACCTATTATCTTACAAACGGATGAATTTGCTACCCACTGGCATCGTGCAGCAGAGGACAAGGATATTGAAAACTACATTGCTGAGCATACCTTATTGGAAACTGACGCAGGCACCCTGAAACTCAGTGAGAACGCCGTGTTTCAGGAGCCTGTGGGGGAATCCATCTATAATCTTTATACAGATGTGGTGTATATCATACCTGACGAAATAGCGCAAGTCTTGCTTCCGGTACAGCGCAACCGATTTGTGATGACCCAATATCCGCTTCCCTTCAAAACGGCAGAAATGCTGGAACAGCTTCTTGGGCGTTCTTATCCAGAAGATCCTGATAAAGACAATCTGGCAGGATACAGTACAACTGTCCATACTACGGAAGTGAACCGTATAATCGCCCTTAACTTTATCCTAAAAGCGTCCTTGATCTATGGTGCAATTGTTCTGATGGTGATGTGTCTTACCGTGCTGGCTCTTCAGCAGCTCCTGGATGCAGAAAAAAACAACTACAGATTTTCGGTTCTGCGAAAAATGGGAGTGGAAGAGAAGGACCTGCATACTTTGGTTCTAAAACAGCTTGGTGTTTGGTTTGGGATGCCGATCACAGCGGCAATCGTTGTAGCAATTATTGTGATTGGCTATTTTCTTCAAAGTGTTTCTGCTGAAATCTCAGCTTATATTGGCTGCGGAGCCTTGATGGTACAAGTAGGGATTATCATTGGTATTCTTTTCTTACTGCTGATATGCTACTTCATAAGTACATGGATATTGTTTAAGCGGTCCATTTCGGAGAACTGATAAAGTCACAGTACAAAAAGGAAAAGCCGCCTGTATGAGCATTTGATATGCCCGCACAGGCGGCTTGCTTTATCTCTGGTAATCAGTCCAAAGGTTTATATTCTGTAACAGTTTTCAGGTATGTTTCCGGGTCGCCGTTGAGAACTAAATCTGCATAGGCTGCCGGATCGTTGTAAATCAGCCAGTCCAGCTCTGACCGCTGATACATATTATCGGCAACCTCATTCTCCACGGCGATGGTATCAATGGCAATCATGCTGCCATTTGCAAATTTTAGTTCCACACAAGCATTATCCATGTTGAACTCACAAGAAATCAATCTATCCATAAGCAACCTCCATAATATGGGATATTAAATCATCCCAAAATATTTCATAGCTTCTCGGATTGCTTTCTCTTTTTCCGGCGGACACTGGGGCTGTCTGGAATCTTCGGATTTGGGCAGATTGTAGTTCTTGCCGACCTCAATCCCACATTTTCGTTTAATCTGCGAGATATAAAGGTTGGATACCTTTAACCCGCTATGCTCCAGCACATAGTCCTTGATCTGGGTGTAGGTTGCCCCATCCTGAAATTCGGACATATCCATATCTTCCAAAGAGAACTCAACCCGAATCTTTTTCGAGTCGACCTCACCCTTGGAAAGCAAGACAACCGTCTCAACATGTTTCGTCCACGGAAAAAGATCCACCGGCTGGCACTCCTTTGCCTGATACCCATGTTTTGTCAGATACTTTAAATCCCTTGCAAGTGTCTCCGGGTTACATGAAATATACACTACGCGCTTCGGAGCAAGCCGGATGACCGAAGATAAAAACGCCTCGTCACTTCCTGCTCTTGGCGGGTCCATGAATACGACATCCACATTGCCATCCGGTGTTGCCTTTTTTCCCGATTTTGTGGCATCCGGCACCTGATTTTTTTTCTGATCGGCACGGTATTCCGCCATCTCCACCATAAACTGTCCTGCATCGGCATTGTAAAACTGGACATTTTTGATGTCATTGCGTTTTGCGTTGGTTACGGCATCCCTGACTGCATCACGGTTTAACTCCACACTGATGACCTCTTTTGCCTTCGACGCTGCGATAAGACCGATCGTTCCGATGCCACAGTAAGCATCCACAATCCTCTCTTTTCCTGTCAGTCCGGCATACTCGATCGCCTTCGTATAAAGGATTTCAGTCTGTACCGGATTCACCTGATAAAATGATTTGGGGGAAATGCGGAAAGTACAGCCACAGAGTGTGTCCTCAATATAGCCTTTTCCGTAAATAACTGTCTCTTTTTCTCCTAAAACCATACTGGTCTTTTTGTCATTGACATTAAGAACGACCGTTGTGATCTCCGGGTGAAGTTTACGCAGTGCCTTGACAAAATTATTCTTGGACGGAAGGATCGGAGATCCGAGCACTAATACTACCATCACTTCTCCGCTGTGAAAACCGCGACGCACCAGTACATGACGCAGCAGACCATATCCGGTATCCTCATCATAAGTCTTGATTTTAAAGGAACGTAAAAGTCCCCGGATATCGTGGATGATCGCATCTGCCGTCTCATCTTCGATCTGGCAGGAATCAATGTTTACAACATCATGTGTCCCTGCCTTGTATACGCCTGAAATGACAGATCCGCCTTTTGCAATGTCAAATACCGCATGCACTTTGTTGCGGTAATGATAGGGATGTTCCATCCCGATGATCGGCAGTACTTTGCAGAATTCTCCGACATTTTTTCTAACATATTCCTGCTTTTCTTTGAGCTGTTTTTCATAGGAAAGTCCCTGATAATCGCAGCCACCGCATTTTTTTGCATACTGGCACATGTCTGTGTTCTGCTTCTTCGTGATCATTTTTTCCGACGTGTTTTTTCCTGATACTTTTTTCTCTTTTACCGATTTTCCATGATCCGTTTTTTCTGTAAATGCTTTAGTCACTGCATACTTCTTTTCCATTTTTCCGATGGTTCGCTTTTCTGCTTCCTGCTTCACTGTTTTATCAACCGCATATTTTTTCTTTCCCATTTTTCCGGCGGTTCGTTTTTCTGCCTCCTGCTTCATTGTTTTATCAACTGCATACTTTTTCTTGCCTGCAGCTTTATTTTTCGCTATGTCTTTATTTTTAACTTTACTTTTGTTCCTCATTGCACTTTTATTTTTCATTGCATTTTTATCTGCCATTTCAATCCTCCATTCTTTTCAATAAAAACAACACTTTCATTGACACCTCATGTTTACGCACAAGCACAAATCCTGCGCACAATCCTCAATCTCTCATCGTGCTCTGTTCCTCGCTCTGCACCAAGACACAGTATTCCTGCTTTTCACTTGTCCCTCAAACCTTTCCGCCTCACGACTCTTCCACACACTGACTCGGAATGTTCAGATAGGACTCTCCCCAGTTACACATGGCATTTAGGATCGGTGACAGGCTCTCTCCAAACTCCGTCAGGTTGTACTCTGTTTTGGGCGGGACAACCGGATAGACGGTTCTTTTGATAAGTCCGTCTTTTTCCAGTTCCCGAAGTTGCTGTGCGAGCATTTTATCGGTGGCTTTCGGTATCTTTTTATGAAGTTCACTGTAGCGGAGCGTTTTTCCCATCAGATGAAACAAAATGACCGACTTGTATTTGCCGCCGATCAGGGAGATCGTCGCCTCCACCGGACAGTTAAATTCCTTATTCATAGATCTATTTCTCCTTACTTACTTTTTCGGAAGTATATATCAAAAAAGTGCATACTTGCTTATATTCTGCATTTCCATATAATTATAGACATGAACGTTCAGAAACACAAGATAGAATCCGAAATAAACAGGATTATCCCAGCGAAACCGCATGAAATTCAATTATGTGCAAAAATCAGTTCAAGCATGGAGGATTAGCGTGAAAAATAAGATTTTTCACACGCAAGATCCGTGCTTACACACAAACTCAAGATGCACAAAAAACAGCTCAAGAATGGAGATTATCATGGAATTATTAGAGATTGCAAAAAAGAGACATTCTGTACGTACACAGGAAAAGAAATTGAACAGGAAAAACTGGATAAAATCTTAGAGGCTGCCCACGCAGCACCGACCGCCGCGAACATGCAGCCGGTACGCCTTATAGTCGTAAAAAGCAAAGAAGGACTGGAAAAAGTCGGAAAGGCAGCAAATATTTATCAGGCACCGGCTGCCATTGTCGTCTGTGCCAATAAGACAAAAGCCTGGAAGCGTCCGTTTGACGGCAAGATCACAACCGACATCGATGCCTCGATCCTGACCGACCATATGATGCTTGAGGCAACCGAGCTTGGTCTTGGCAGTGTCTGGATTTGCTACTTTAACCCGGACATATTAAAAGAAGAACTGAACCTTCCGGAAAACTTAGAACCGGTCAATATCTTAGCACTCGGATACAGTGATGAACCGGATGCATCCGCAGAGCGTCATAAAGATATGCGCATTGGCATGGATGAGCTGGTTTCCTACCTTTAAAACAAATAGCATGCACCACAAACAAACCTGTGATTTTAAGTAATCACAAAATTGCCAGGATCATGCATCAGCATCCGAATGTCAGATTTTAATCTGACTTCCGGGGTGGTACATTGCCCTGGCAATTTCTTTATCACTTTTCTATTCAGGTGCTTACCACTCAGACTTACCACTTTTCTTACCACTTTGAATCACGGTTTTGTGATATTTTGCGATACTTTACGAGGTTTTCTCTGTAAACGTCAAATATCTTCCATCCCTTATCAATCAAGCATTTCCACCACTTCCCAGTCCTTACTTCTCATAACGAACGCCTAGCGTTCGTCTACAACCTGAAAGATATAGAACTTCAAATAATAACTCTCCGGCACATTCGCAGAATTTGCCCAGAGAATCGGATGATCAGGCGCCTGTGTTCTGAATTCCACCTGGCGGAGTCTCTTGTGTGCTGCCTTTGCCGCCTCTTTGACTGTCTTTGCCAAAAGTTCCTGTGTCATGAAATGGGAGCAGGAACAGGTTGCAAAATAGCCGCCGTCTTTTACCAGTTTTAAGCCTTTCATGTTGATCTCACGGTAACCTTTGATCGCGTTTTTCGTTGCCTGGCGCGACTTGGTAAATGCCGGCGGATCTAAGATAACAACATCATACTGTTCGCCGCTCTGCGCCAGTTTCGGCAGTTCATCGAGCACGTTGGCACAGCGGAAATGAACGGTATCCTCCAGTCCGTTTCTGCGCGCATTTTCGTTTGCCTGCTGCACGGCATACTCGGAAATGTCAAGACCTGTGACATCCGCTGCCCCTGCAATTCCGGCGTTTAAGGCGAATGTTCCCATATGGGTAAAGCAGTCTAACACCTTTTTTCCTTTACAGATCCGCTGCATCGCAAGACGATTATACTTCTGGTCTAAGAAAAATCCGGTTTTCTGTCCGTTTACGACATCGACAAGATAACGGACTCCGTTTTCCTTGATCTCAACATTGGTGTCAAATTCTTCCCCGATAAATCCTTTTACCTTTGGAAGTCCTTCTTTAGTGCGCTCATTAGCGTCGCTTCTCTCGTAGACGCCGCGCACTTTGATGCCGTCTTTTACAAGTTCTTCCTTTAATAAAGAAACGATCGTCTCCTTAAACTGCTCCATGCCAAGTGCTAAACATTCCACCACGAGCACATCCTCATATTTGTCAACGACAAGTCCCGGCAAAAAGTCTGCTTCCCCGAAGATCACACGGCAGGATGATGTATCGACCGTCGTTTTGCGGTATTCCCAGGCATTTTTCACGCGCATCTGTAAAAATGTGCGGTCGATCTCCTGGTCCACATGTCTTGTCAGCATACGGATGCGGATTTTTGAATTGGTATTGATAAATCCTTTGCCCATCGGATAGCCGTCAAAATCATGCACGACCACGATCTCTCCGTTTTCAAAACTTCCCATGACCGTATCGATCTCATTATCAAAAATCCAGGCACCGCCTGCTTTGATCGTTCTTCCCTCGCCCTTTTTTAATGTCACAACTGCACTCATTTTTCATCCACCTTTCTCACGCTTTTTCTTTTCCGTAATTTACAATATAAATTCCCACGCAGACCAGCACCAATGCCACCAGGCACAGCAAAGCAGCGCACCGATCCACACCACAATGGTTTTCTGCATCCATTGTTCATTTAATTTCATTTGTTTTCCTCATTTCCTGATTTTTGCATTTACCCATTGTAGCACATTCCATACTGCCTATAAAATATTTTTTGAGCAAAAACTGTTTCTTGTAACTGCCTGTCATGTCCGATATAATAAATACAAAAATATATTGACAGATCCAGTCTTAAAAATATACACAACAGGGGGATTTTCCATGGCTACGATAAGTTTATGCATGATCGTTAAAAATGAGGAGGCTGTTCTCGCGCGATGTCTCGACTCGATTGCAGATCTGATGGATGAGATCATCATCGTGGATACCGGTTCCACGGACCACACAAAGGAGATCGCTGCAAAATATACCAGTCAGGTCTATGATTTTAAATGGACGAGCGATTTTTCCGCGGCAAGAAATTTTTCATTTTCCAAGGCAAATATGGATTACATCTATACCGCCGATGCGGACGAGGTTTTAGACGATTTTAACCATGAGCGTTTTCTGCGGCTCAAAAATGCACTGCTGCCGGAAATCGAGATCGTTCAGATGAAATATGTGACGGATGCCGATTTCGACACCGTTTTAAATGCAAAAAAAGAATACCGTCCGAAACTGTTCAAGCGTCTGCGCACCTTTACCTGGGTCGATCCGGTGCACGAGACAGTCCGCCTGACTCCTGTGATCTTCGACAGCGACGTTGAGATTTTACATAAACCGCAGAATTTTCACAGCAAACGTGATTTTTCCATATTTATCAAAAACTTCCAGAGCGGCCACGAACTCTCTCCGAAGATCCGCACGATGTATGCCAAAGAGCTGTTAAAGACCGGTGACACAAAAGACTTTCAGGATGCGAAACCAATTTTCCAGTATATTTTAGAACATGACCTCTCCGATGATGCCATGAAAGAAGCCTCCTGCGTACTCGCGCATGTGTACCGCTTAGAGGACAACAAAAATGAATTTTTCAAGCTGACGATGAAGGATATGCTGACCACTCCATGTTCCGAGATCTGCTATGAGCTTGGTACCTATTTTCTCGCGCAGAAAGATTTAAATGAAGCAGTCATCTGGTTCTACAATGCTGCCTATGAAACGGAGAGCATCTTAGATGTCCACACCAGCGGCGATCTCCCTCTGTACGGGTTAGTTGAATGTTATGAACTGCTCCTCGCCGAAGCCAAATCGAATATTCCTTCCGATACCATGCTGGTCTCAAGCTATGAGGAAGCGCTGGAAAAATACCGCCGTGAGTCGCAGAGCTGGACGATGCCGGCAGAGAATTAATTGAGTTACTGTTCACTCGCAAGCTTGACACTTGCTGTCAAGCTGTGCGCCAAAGACTATATCATGCCAGATTACAGCCCCATGCATCGAAGATGCATTTAAAATGGGCTGTAATCGTTACTGCTCACACAGTATGTGTGAACAGTAACTTAATTGACTTGTCAAACTCTCCATAAAGTGTTAGGATAAGACTATGGTAAATTTTTAACAATCTTTTTATATCATGATTTTTTACAATTATGAGGAGGTATTTGTGATGGATTATTCACAGGAATACAAACAGAAACTTGTATCTGCCGACGAGGCGGTAAAATTGATCAAATCCGGTGACTGGGTTGATTTCGGCTGGTGTACAAACACCGTAGATGCCCTTGATCAGGCGCTGGCAAAACGTACCGATGAGCTGACAAACGTGAACCTGCGCGGTGGTATCCTTTTAAAACCGTTAGCTACTTTCGCACGCGAAGATGCCGGTGAGCACTTTACATGGAACTCATGGCATATGTCCGGTATCGAACGTAAAATGATCAGCCGCGGATGCGCTTTCTATTCACCGATCCGTTACTCCGAACTGCCACGTTATTACCGCGAGCTTGACTGCCCGGATGATGTAGCAATGTTCCAGGTAGCCCCGATGGATTCCCACGGATATTTCAATTTCGGACCAAGTGCCTCCCATCTCGGCGCAATGTGTGAGACTGCAAAACACATTATCGTAGAGGTAAATGAAAATATGCCGCGCTGCCTTGGCGGAACAGAATGTGGAGTTCACATTTCCGATGTTACCTATATCGTAGAGGGTTCGAATCCTCCGATCGGTGAGCTCGGTGCCGGCGGTCCTGCAACAGACATCGACAAGACGGTTGCAAAGCTGATCGTAGATGAGATCCCGAACGGTGCATGCTTACAGCTTGGTATCGGCGGTATGCCAAACGCTGTCGGTTCCCTGATTGCAGAGTCTGACTTAAAAGACCTCGGTGTCCACACAGAGATGTATGTAGATGCATTTGTTGACATCGCAAAAGCAGGAAAGATCACCGGTGCAAAGAAAAATATCGACCGTTACCGTCAGACCTACGCTTTCGGTGCAGGTACCAAAAAAATGTACGATTACTTAGACGACAACCCAGAGTTGATGAGTGCTCCGGTTGATTACACCAACGATATCCGTTCGATCTCTGCACTCGATAACTTTATTTCCATCAACAACGCCGTTGATATCGACCTCTATGGTCAGGTCAATGCAGAGTCAGCAGGTATCAAGCAGATCAGTGGTGCCGGTGGACAGTTAGACTTCGTTTTAGGTGCTTACCTGTCAAAAGGCGGCAAGAGCTTTATCTGTCTGTCCTCTACCTTTAAGACCAAAGACGGACAGGTGCAGTCAAGAATCCGCCCGACATTGGCAAACGGTTCCATCGTAACCGATACCCGTGCCAACACACACTATGTTGTAACTGAGTACGGTAAAGTCAATGTCAAAGGACTTTCCGCATGGCAGAAAGCAGAGGCATTAATCTCCATCGCTCACCCGGATTTCCGTGACGAGCTGATCAAAGAGGCTGAAAAGATGCACATCTGGAGACGCAGCAACAAATACTAATTGCACATAATCTATGCATGCATAAATTATGCATAAAGAAAAGGCAGAACCGCTTCATCCCCGGCTCTGCCTTTTCTTTTTTATACTCATTTTTTCACACAGTCCAGCTTTTTGCTATCTTTCCATCTCTGGCATTCCCTATACTGTTGCTTTCTATTTTTCACACCGGCATTTCACCCATTCTGTTATCTTTCCAGTTCTGACATTCTCACACCGTTACACTCTGTTTTTTCAGGAAATTCCACCCCAGCACTGCCATAATGACTGCAGCTATGACTCCAACGACAACCAGATACTGCACGATATTTCCGAATCCGATCTGCATGCCAAACTGATGCATCTTTGCTGCCAGTGCTTCATTTTCAATTAATTTCGCCGGCACAAGTGTGACAAACATCCAGATCGCCCAGATTGCCCAGAATGCTTTCATTCCAAACCGCAGGGTTACAGCCCCTAAAAACAGTTCAACGATCGTCATTCCCACAATCACTGCCAGAAGATATTTCCACTGAAAATACTGTGTGAGGTCAAGTATCACTTCGCACTGCGGATAGATCACGCGCATCAGGGCGGATTCTATCTTCCCAAGCACGAACAGTAACAGTTCTAATCCTGCCAGTTCTGCCATATTAAACAATGCATAACTTCCCACATATGCTCTTCTTGTCGCTCCCATGGAAATTGCCATATTAAATTCCCCGACAAAAGAAAATATGATACCAAAGAAATGCACAAATACCAGTGCTACCATCGCGATCAACATTCCAAGAGTGACACACTCATTTTCTTCCATGGTATTTGCCCGGATGATCATCATAACAATGATTCCAAATACATAGCTGCCAAATGCAACTGCAAGGAACTGCAGCACTTCCATTTTTCTTGTCTTACACTGTATCAAAAAATTACCTGTCATTCCCACGCTACCCCTTTCATACGGTTTTCATTTTGTGTATAAAATACTCCCGTTGCTCTGTCGTCCCAGTCTTCTACACAAAATACTCTGTTTTATACCCGGACTTCATACTTCGATACAACGCGAAGCATCATGACCAGACTGACCGCATACAGCGCAGTTGCTACAACTGCACCGATCAAAAGTCCCATCGAAATGACACTGCCGGACTGTCCCTGAAACCATGCAGTCAGCGTATCCGCCAGATCGCTGCCCATAATAAAACCTGCACCAATACCCATCACAACTGCAACTGTCACAATGATGCCGACTGCTATTCCCTTTTTTCCATAACGCATCTGCAGAACAGCGCAGATCTGACCGAATGCAATACACAAAACAAATGCTTCCGCGATCAGTATATTCTTAAATCCATCCATTCTGCCTGCGGACATATATCCCGTAAAAAGGATAAACAGATATGCAGTCACCGCATAGCCCGCATATAACAGCTGCGCACCCCATGCAGCTTCCTTTCTGCCTGATCCAAATGAAAGCACCATCGGAATATAGGCTCCTCCATAACTGATCGGTCCAATATAGTTAAACATGATGCCGATCAGGACCGCAAAGAAATTAGCGCTCTGCCAGAATCCACTGTCAGCACTCTCACCCATACTGAAAAACAAACCGTACAGCAAAACAAATCCAATCAGGATGGCTGTCATCTGTATTCCATATTTTCCCCAGAAAAGCAGGTTCCTTTTTATTATCATTTTAGACTGTTCCATTTTCCATTCCTCCCGCTATTTCCTAGTCATCTAATCCGCACAGTGAAACAAATAATTTTTCCAGGCTGATCGGCTGGATCGTCACATCATAGTCCTTTGGCAGCTCCTGGCCTTCTTTTAAAAGGATCGTCACGCTCTTGCTGCGTCCCATTTTTTCCTCGTGGTGTTTCTCATAACCTTCCGCTGCCTGATCTACCACTTCCGCAAGTCCGCTGACATGATAACTTCTCTCTAGCAGATCCTGTGTATTTTCTTTCAGTAAAAGGCTGCCATCCTTGATCATGATGACCTCCTCCATCAGATCCGCTGCCTCCTCGATAATGTGTGTGGAGATCACAAAGGTACGGCCTGTCTCGGTGTATTCTTCCATCAGTTTATGGTAAAAGTACTCGCGCATCACGACATCTAACCCCGCTACCGGCTCATCTAAAAAAGTAAAATCCGCTTTGCTGGCAAGCGCCACAATGATCGTTACCATGGAAAGCATACCCTTCGACATTTTGTTGAT
>OHMA01000824.1_pt1 | contig 15264 bp, 10 predicted proteins | sample 1569171 | NCBI WGS metagenome assembly OHMA01 (sample SAMEA3879580, study PRJEB24766) | human gut metagenome | biome: human-associated habitat; feature: feces | place: USA | collected 1985/1987
CTTCATACAATACAGGCTGTATACTCCTGTGACGATTGCAAACAACGTAACAAGTATTCCACCTGTATTCTCATACAGGAAAATGGTGTACAGCAGCGCATATATTATCGTAGGTATACATAGCCTGCCAAAGAAATCCGCATTTCTCCTGCTTTGCTCACGCCGTCTTTGCTCCGCTTCCTGCTGCATCTTCTGCAGTTCGATACCTGACATTCCCATATGTGGCTGTGAAGTCTGTGGCGTGTTCTGTGAAAACTGTTGGGGATTCATGCCCCCGATATTATTATTGTCCATAGCTACCTCCTTACTCTCTATGTATTTATTTTCTCATATTTTTCACTTACCGGCAAGCTAATTGTACTACACAGTTTTCAGTTTTGCAATAACTTTTTATCGTATCTCGATAAATCAGTTGTAATCGTTATAAATGTCACATTAAAAATGAGGAAATAGTAACCTGAGACGCGTAGAAAAAGTTGTTTGAAAATGTTAAGGCTTACTGATAAAACAAAAAATCGCAGATACCATATTATGATATCTGCGACTTTACTTATCTTATTTTCTCCTAAAGACACTCCAATGGATAATGACTGAATACAGTCATAGAGTTTTATTTTAAACTACTGCTGCACATTAAACGCTTTAATTCCCGGATAAACTGCGCTCTTTCCCAGTTCCTCTTCAATTCTTAAAAGCTGATTATACTTCGCGATCCGTTCTGATCTGCACGGTGCTCCGGTTTTGATCTGTCCCGTGTTAAATGCCACCGCAAGGTCTGCAATTGTTGTGTCGGCAGTCTCCCCTGAGCGGTGTGAGCTGATTGCTGTATAGCCTGCCTTGTGTGCCATCTTGATAGCCTCAAGAGTCTCTGATACTGAACCGATCTGGTTTAATTTAATCAGGATTGCATTTCCTGCTCCAAGGCTTATTCCCTTTGCAAGTCTCTCAGTGTTTGTTACGAACAGGTCATCTCCGACAAGCTGTACCTTGTGACCGATCTTTGCGGTCATCTTCTTCCAGCCTTCCCAATCCTCTTCATCCAAACCATCCTCGATGGAAATGATTGGGTACTTGTCAACCAATGACTCCCAATGTGCGATCAGCTCATCGGATGTATATTCCTTGCCAGACTTTGGCTGCTTATAATATCCGATTCCCTTTTCAGACTTCCACTCAGACGATGCGGCATCCATAGCGATCATGAAATCCTTACCCGGCTCATAACCGGCTGCACGGATTGCCTCGAGAATCTTCTCGATTGCTTCCTCATCAGACGTAAGCTTATTCGGTGCGAATCCACCCTCATCACCAACGGCTGTTACATCGCCCATATCTTTGATAAGACCTCTCAATGCATGGAACACCTCTGCACACCAGCGGAGTGCCTCTTTAAAACTCGGTGCACCGACCGGCATGATCATGAACTCCTGCACATCTACTGTGTTTGCCGCATGAGCACCACCATTTAAAATATTCATCATTGGAACCGGCAGACGGTTGCCCAAGATGCCGCCTAAGAAACGGTAAAGTGGAATATCCAGTGAGATGGAAGCTGCGCGTGCCGCTGCAATCGACACTGCTAAGATCGCATTTGCTCCCAGTTTTGATTTATCCTTTGTTCCGTCCGCTGCGATCATCGCTGCATCCACTGCATAAATGTCGCTGGCATCCATTCCGACGATCGCATCGTTGATCATTGTATTAATATTTTCAACTGCCTTGGTAACACCTTTGCCAAGATATCTTGACTTATCGCCGTCGCGAAGCTCTAATGCCTCAAATTCTCCGGTCGACGCACCGCTTGGTGCCATTCCCCTTCCAATGGTACCGTCCACTAAATATACTTCAGCTTCCACGGTAGGATTACCTCTGGAGTCTAAAATCTCCCTTCCAATTACTTTTTCAATCTCTAAATAATTCATTCCCGCTGTCTCCTTTTTCTTCGTTTGCAGACAATCCCACCGGAGCAGGAAAGGTAGCAACTTTCCGGTTCCGGAGTCTGCATGATTTACACTATTGTTAGTTTTGTCTAACTATCGTTCAGTATACCGAACGTCGATCAAAAAAACAAGAAGAAAAATTGAGACTCTTTCTCACTTTCTCTTCTTGTTTTCTCTGATGATTCAACTTTCCCCACTTCATCAGCTTCCCTTAATTTTAAATCTTGCCGCACAATCTCCCTGTTTTCTGTTACAGATCTCCGCGATCACTTTTACCCAATCATCCGGATAAACCGCAAGCAGTTCTTCGTGCTGCAGATCCAGTTCATGCAGGATCGGTCCTGCAAAATGTTTTTTGTAACGCGCACGATATTTTTCACCCATTTTAAGGGCATATAAAATATGTATCTGCGTTCCGGACGGGTCGATCTGATCCGGCAGCGGTGTGATAAGGTCCGAGTAAAACTGATTTTCGACGCTTCTTTTTGTAATATGGCTCATATCGACATCCGGCGTCTTTATCATATCCATAAACGCTCTGATATAGCCATTGTCCTCCGCCAGCATCTTGTCCATTTTCTTTTTCATGAAAGGAATTTTCATCTCACCATTCGCGATAAACGGATAAAAAACCGGCATCATCAGTTTCGTCATCAGCTTTGCCAAAAACTTTCCCGACTGGTCTAAATCGGAACCACCTAAAATACCATACTCCATATGGATATTTCCGCGTGCTGCAAGCAGTCCGACAAAAGAACCGCCCAGTGAACAGCCATAAGCGGCACAGATATGTCCGCCAAATTCTTTCTTTATATACTGTTCAATTTTTTCCGTTTCCTCCGTCATCGTCGGAAACTCTGTCTGTTCCGTCTCATCAAACCCGTCATAGGAAACGCATGCCACCCTAAAATATTCTTCCAACGGCTCTATTACTTTTCCAAAATTGCCCTTCCAGTGACAACAGGTTCCAGGGAAAAGAAAAATAACCGGTTTTTCTTTCTCACCAAAACAATATACTTTCATAAGATTCCACCCTCTTTAAAATGCTTCTCATTTGTTAGTTGCTTCTAACTATTTTTATGATAGCACTTGTATCGGGTGGTGTAAAGTCATTCTGTTTTGGAGTGATTCTTCTGTAACCTCACATACTTTAGTTTCTGGCTCACAGCCTGACAACAGGTGTCAAGCTTGCGAATAATCCGTAACCCACGAATCGCACAGTGACCGTACCCAGATCTTAGGCATGCCTTCCACGCACTCCGGCAGAATAGCCGTAATCTCATAAGGTTCCTTTCCGGTCAGATGCATAAAATTATCCGACCAGACCAGATCCACATCGCTCTCCACCGAGACAAAAAATGCCGGAACATCTGATTTTAACTGCAGTGTCAACAGATTTCCCTCTCTTTTTGCATCGAACGTGATCTCTGCTTTTTCGATCTGCATATGTTTATACGGTTTTGGCATTTCCACCTGGCGGCTCACAGTTCCATCAGAATGTGTAAATACCGCCTCCACAAAGACCTCGCTTTCTCTGCCCTCTATCACTTCTTTCAAAGATACCGGTTCCATGGCTTCCACGGACAATGGTGCACACTCTGTGCGCTGTGAAGTTTCAAACAGCACTTCCCCACGCATATTTTTCACAAAAACCGTGACATCAGACGACACCTCCTGCATCGTCTCATTTTGCAGATAAGGCGTATAAACAGCATCCGCAGATACCTTTAAACTGCCGAGCACATCCGCATAAAAATGTCTCGAAAAATACTGCAGCGCTTTCCATCTTCCAAAGTAATCGATACTTGCCCAGGATGCGACCGGCCAGTTATCGTTCAACTGCCAGTAAATTGCACCCATGCAGCGTCCCCTGTTTCTGCGCCAGTGCTCCACACCGCTCTTGATTGCGATCGCCTGCAGCACCTGGCTGATATAGATCAGACTCTCAAAATCTTTTGGATATAAAAAGTTCTCCGCAATGTAATGCAGGATCTTCGCATTTGCAGAACCGTTTTTCTGATGACTTTCCATAACTTCTGAAAAGATATTGCGATCCTTAGGCAGGGTAAATGTGTCAATCGTCTTTTTGCATGGAAACGACTGGAATCCAAATTCCGAACAGAATCTGAAATAGTAATTTTCATAGTCGGAAAACGGCTTTTCTCCATGCCATACATCCCAGTAATGACGATCCCCGACATCATCACTGTCCGGGTCTTTAAAATTACCGCCGGATGACGGAGACGACGGCCAGTAAAACGTCACATCATCCTCGCTCTTTAAGGCTTCCGGGATCAGTTTTTCAAACATGGTCAGGTAATCCTGTTTTAACGTATCCGAATGATCATTAAAACCGCCCCAGTGGTCCCATGCTGATTCCATCTCATTGTTACCGCACCAGAGTCCAAGACTTGCATGATGTCTCAACCTTCCCGCATTATCCTTCGTTTCTTCTATAATGCTCTCCCGCAGTTTCTCCGTCAGCTCATAGACATTGCAGGCATACATAAAATCCTGCCATACGATCAGACCATGTTCATCACAGTAATCATAGAAAACATCCGCCGGATAATAACCGCCGCCCCAGATGCGGATGCAGTTAAAATGACATGCCACTGCCGTATCTAACAACTCATAAATGCGCTCCGGAGTAATTTTTGAATAAATACAGTCTTCCGGAATATAGTCTGCACCTTTTGCAAAAATCTTTACCCCATTGATGCAAAAAGCAAATTCCTCGCCCCATGCATCCTTTTCCTGGCTGACCGTCAATGTGCGCAGACCAATGCGCAGTTCTTTTGCATCCAGAAATTCTCCGCACAGAAAAAGTTCCGCACGCACCGTATAAAGCGGCTGTGCACCGTATCCGTTCGGCCACCAGAGTTTCGGATCTTCAACCAGACATTTTCCATCCGAAAAAGAAATCTGTTTTCCATCCGGTGTCTGCAGCGTGATTTTTACCTCAAGATTATCTGCATTCTCTGCCAGTGTCGAATCATTGTTTCCCACACTTTCTTTCAATATCCGGGCATTACTTTCCGCACTCTGTGGCAATACCAGATACTCTGCTTCCGCAATTTCATCGTCCTGTGCCTTTTCCGGCAACATCACTTTTGTTTCTGCCGACAGAAAAACTTTTCCATCTATGTGTTCCTGTCTGATATGCAGATCAGACAGTTCTGCCTTCTCATAGCTGTCAATAAAAATATCACGCCAGATCCCCATATCTGGTAACTGTGGACCCCAGTCCCAGCCAAACATGGAATGTGCTTTCCGGATATACTGATTTCCTTCCATCGCACCGCATGCCGTGTAATGAATCTCTTTTCCCGCTGCCGGCACATGTTCGTTTACATATGCGATTGCAGAATGGATTTTCACTGTGATATTGTTTGTCCCGTTTTTCAGGACATTTGTGCACAGAATCCGGTAACGAAGGTGCATGTTATCCACATGCTTTATCAGCATGCCGTTGACAAAAATATCTGCCACCGTGTCGATTCCGTCACAGCAGAGTGCATACACTCTTCCATCTTCTTTTTTCAGTTCAAATTCCCTTGAAAAAATAAAATCATTTTTCAGCAGCTCTCTTGTCGGGTACTCATTCATCCGGTAAAACGGATCTTCAAGTAAACCGTGTTCTGTCAGCCCGGAAAGTACCGAACCCGGAATCTCCACCGGGCAGAGCAGTGTTTCATCCGCTTTTTTTAACTGCCAGGTACCATTTAAATAAAATTTTTCATGTTGTGCCATAAATATTCTCCATTCCCTTTCCTGTTGTATTATAGCAAGGAATTCCTGTAATTCCCAATTAAATCCGATCAAAAAAATCAGGGAAGCCATATGACCTCCCTAACTTATTTCCGGTAACAGAATGTTTCAATTCTATTTTCTGTTTTTTCCATCAATATTTACTTATTTGTCTTCAGTTTATATGTTTTTCCGTATTCACCATAATACTTTTTAGAACCTGATTTTACAAATCCACGAACACGGAACTTATAAGTTGTTCCTTTCTTTAACTGTGTAATATTTGCAGATGAAAAATCAGATGATACTGTCTTTACTTTCGTAAACTCCTCTAAATCCGGATCATACATCCACACTTCATACCCGGATACGCCCTTTTGCTTTTTCCAGGATAATTTTATGGACTGCTTAGTTGCCGCAACCCGTTTTATATTATTTACTTTATTCGGGAGTACAATAACAGTTATATTGCTGGTTACACCTTGTGATTTTACGGAAATCTTACAGCTTCCCGGCGCTACTGCAACGATTTTTCCTTTTGATGAAACCTTTGCAACCGATGTTTTTGTTGACTTATATGTAAATTTCGTATTCCTGACAACTTTATCTGATTTTTTTAAAACTGCATCGATTGTTGTTTTGTCGCCAGGCTCAAGAATAACCTTTTTTTCAGAAAGCACTATTTTTTTCTCTGATTTTAGCTGAATGTCAGCAGTTGCATGTGGCTGTAATCCTAAATAATAAGTTCCTGCCATCAGAGAATATTTTTCTGTTCTTTTCAATACTCCTGACCGTGTTCCAACATTATATTCTTCGCCTACTCTTTCGCCATCTGAATTGTAGAGCTGAATCCAGCAGTCACTTCCACCTGTTTCCTGTGCAAAAAGTGTAAGATTTGTCTTTTCTGTCAGTTTTACAGTAACAAAATCATAATAATTCCACTCATGGCTGTTCCATGCCAGAATATCCGCCTTCCCTGCCTGTGGTGAATCATTTGCCGCAATATGGTATAACTTATCCAACTGAATCTTCGGCGCATCTTTCATTTCCCTTGTTGCCTTGATCGTTTGTTTTGCCATAACCTCTGCCGGCTTTGCAATTCCCCCGACAATCATGCCACAAAGCATAATTGCGCATACTGCCAATAGTCTGATTTTCTTTTTCATTCTCATTTCCTCCTTTTTCTATTTTTTATCATATATGTATGTCTCCTTCTTGTCAACATTTCGCAATTTGACACCTCTGTCAGAATCACTTAAAATGAAATCCAGAGACTTATTAATTCATAACAATAGATTTGCCCGCGAAGCGTACATTCTATTATTTTACTAAACGATAAGGGGTTTTTTATTATGGTAGATATTCCAATGAGATCCTCTGCTCCCGTCACCAAACAGACCGTTCTTTCCATCAACGAACGCAAAGTTGAGGGGGCAAAAACAACACGAACCATCACTTCGATCAACCACACGTCATCTCAGGCAGTATCAAACGCATCCACACCGGCGTCAAAACCTTTACCTCCACTGGTACATATGATGCAAAAAGGTCAGAAAACACCGCTGGAGAATTCCGGGAAGCTCACTTCCATAAAGGCATGTCTTGGATGGAATGTCAAAAATCCTGCCTGTGATGTGGATGTATCCGCATTTTTGCTCGGCTCATCCGGTAAAGTGATCGGTGATTCCTGGTTTGTCTTTTACGGGCAGACCGAAAGCCCGGATCACAGCACGGTTTTCCACGCTGACGGCGGCGCAGACCGCGAGATCATTTCCGTGGATTTTACCAGATTAGATCCATCCGTTGCCAGAATCGTATTTGTGCTGACGATCAATGAAGCATTTGAAAAAAATCTGAATTTCGGAATGCTTGAGGATGCGTATATCCGTATTATGGATCCTGCCGGCACCGAGCTGGTCAGCTTTAAAATGGATGAATACTATACGAACGTGACATCCATGATGATCGGTGAACTGTATCTGCATAACGGCGCATGGAAATTTAATGCCATCGGAAACGGCGTGGCAAAAGATCTCGCAGGACTGTGCAGTTTGTACGGCGTTCAGGTTATTTAAACAAAGGATTATATTTTGGAGGAAATTTGTTATGTTAACATTTGAAACAGTAAACGAACTTACTTTAAAGGTTACCTGCACTGGCAGTGATGTACTCTTTACAAAAGCAGGTGCATTTATCGCCGGAGAAAATGCCGGTGGAAAGAATTACAAATTTGAAAAAGTCTTGCTTGGACCGCAGAATAATATCGGGCAGGCTCTGCTTGGTCAGCTTGCACGAAGAGTGACCGGAGAAAATCTCCCACTTATGAAGGTAACTTTAAATGGTGATTCTGTTACATATTACGCAAATTATGGTCAGCATGTTGTGGTCTATCACTTAGAGCAGGGGGAAACTATCTCAGTGGAATCCGAAAATATTCTCGCTTTCTCCCAGGATTGTGATTACAGTGTCCGTTTTATCGGTGTCGGTGTGCTTTCCCAGAAAGGTCTTGCAACTTCCACTCTGATTGCACGTGGAAAAGATGCATATGTTGCTGTGCTTTGTGACGGCAACCCGATCGTTTTAAGCAATGTGATGTCTCAGGATACGATCTCTGTTGATCCGGACGCTGTTGTATGCTGGGTTGGAAATGGACATTGTGATCCGCAGGTGACGGCTGATATTTCGTGGAAAACGTTTATCGGACAGGCTTCCGGGGAGTCTTACCAGTTTGAGTGGCATGGGAATTGTCCGGTTACAGTGATTATTCAGCCTTCGGAGAGGAAGGGCGGAATCAGTGTGAGTATGGATTAGTGGCTGGCACTTTACCTCACATACCAAAAACGGAGTCTGTTGCAAGTGGTATTATCCTGTATGAATAATACCTGCTGCAACAAACTCCGTTTTTATTTTTAGAACTTTTTCTAATAGGGCATCGGAAAATATTTTTTTCGATGTCATTTCCTCTATTTTTTTCCGGGCTCCGGATGTTTTCGGGATTTCATATTTTTGTGTGAATCCAGATGGGACAAGTCCGCGGTCGGCGGTCGATAGCATGGGGATATCAAAGGTGCTGTCTCCGGCGGCAATTACGAACTCTGGTTTTAGTTTTTCTCTGAGTCGGTCTACTGCCGTTCCTTTATTCAGGGTTTGCGGTACTACATATACTTTTTCACCGTTGGAAAAGACATCTACATATTTTGTATCGAGAGATGTTTTTAAATCATTTACAACTGTTTCGGGATCATTGCATTTTGTAAAGATAAACAGCTTTTCAATGTATCGGAGTTCAAATTTTCTGCGTGGTTCCCGCTCTAACAGTTCCATGGCAAGGTTCATTTCTTCCCTGCTATCCGACACCAGATGCAGGGAGTCCTGATACCATGCTTCATCCGGCACACCATTTACCAGAAGGACACCACCGTTGCAGACCAATGCATATGGAAATGGTCCGATTCCCAGATCAATGCGCTGATATTGTTCCAACGTCCTAGTGGTCGTTGGAACAATGAACATTTCATTTTTTACGAGCTGCAGGAGATGATATGTTTCCTCTGTGATGTAGGATATTTCTCTTCCCTGATAGAGTTCCACATTTCGCTTCTGCGGCCCGATGTCATGTTTATAGGAATAGATGAGTGTATTATCCAAATCGGTATGAAAGGCGATCATTTTTTCGAAACAATGGCTTTTCTTACCATATCAACCGGGATAATGAGCACTGCTAACAGCATGGAAACAAATAATGCTTTTGCATTCAATGTCGTTGTGCTGAATACCTGACCACCAATCTCAATGATGATGGTCTGAAGTATAAAGATCACACCCATAACAATGATAAAATTCTTGTTCTCTTCAATGTGTTCAAATACATTAAATCTCTCAGATCTGGTATTTAAGCTGTTAAAAATGATTGAATAAATGAAAAAAGCAAACATAAATGTTTTTTCATATAATTCCGGATCCGCGCAGCCTGCCGGTGTTACAAAATCTGTAATCCCACCAATGTTTTCCAGGATCAGGATGGAGCCAAGTGTGATAAATACAGAGCTTGTTCCGATTGCAGATTTAATATAAGTTGTTAAAATGTTATCTTTTCTGAGTGCCGGTTTTTCATTCATGTATCGGTCGAGAATCGGCTCTCCGCCAAATGCCATGGCTGCCAAAGTATCCATGATCAGATTGATCCATAAAATCTGGACAATGGAGAATGGCTCGGTCCATCCCAGGATCGGCGCAATAATGTTCATCAACAGGGTACTGATATTGACGGTCAGCTGGAAGATTAAGAATTTACCAACTGATTTTGACATTGTTCTACTGTTCAATACGCAGTCCTTAATGGAAGTCAAACTGTTATTTAAGATGACAACGTCACCTGCCTCCTGTGCAACTGCTGTACCGTCTCCCATGGCAAATCCGATATCTGCCTGTTTTAATGCCGGTGCATCATTAACACCGTCTCCGGTCATACCGCAGACATTATCAAGCTGCTGTGAAATAGAAACAAGTCTCTTTTTATCAAGCGGTTTTGCCCTGCTCACCACGCGGAGATTCGGAAGTTTTTTCTTTAACTCTTCATCTGACATCTGCTCTAACTCTTCATGTGTGAGAACAACATCGTTCTGCTCGTCTTTTAAGATACCAGCTTCCTTTGCGATGGCAACTGCTGTTTCCTCCGCATCACCGGTTACCATGACAACCTGGATACCGGCATTGTTTAAAATCTCAACGGTCTCAACCGCATCGGTTCTTACGTTATCTCTTAAGCAGAGCACTGCCATCAGAACTGTTTTTCCATCTACGATTTTGGCAACAGAAAGCAATTTCATCGTTCTCTTTGCCTGAGCGAGCATCTGATCTTCCACAGCTTTTTTATCTGCTGCAGTAAATTCTTTTTCTTCACCGGATGGAAGCATATAATGTGTTACTTTATCAATGATGTTTTCGGTTGCACCTTTCCAGTAAACCAGTCCGTTTTTCAATGTAACGGTAGCGCATTTCTTTTCCGAATCAAATCCGCTGATGTCAGCGACTTTATCCGGATCGTTTTTCGAATCATCATAACCATGCTCTAGGGCATATCCCAAAAGGGCTCTGTCCATGTTATTACTTCCGATTGGTTTACCCTCGGATACTTTTGCAAGATTGTTTAATGTAATCGCCTCGATAAATTCCTGATTCGGAATGTTCTCTGCGATCTTACCGTCACCGGTGATAAATTCTACCAAAGATAAGTTACCCTGTGTGATCGTTCCTGTTTTATCACTGAATAAAACATTCATATACGCAGAATCAGAAAATGCTGCCTTGTGGCTGACAAGAATATTTTTCTTGTACATGGACTCTGTGTTCATGGACTGCACCAGACTGTTCATCATCGGAAGACCTTCCGGCACTGCCATGATAACGATAGATGCCATCAACATAACTGCCTCTGCAACCAAAAGCAGAACATAAACAACTGTGATTGGTTCATCCGTACGGATCAGGTTCAGTACAACATCTAATACGCCTGCAATGGCAGCCGCGGACACACCAAGTTTACCGATACCGGCAGCTACCACTTCCAGTTTCAGGCTTGAAGTATCTTTTCTCTCGTCCTCTTCATTATCATCCGTCAGAGCCTTGTTGATCTTTCCAAGCTCGGATGCATCACCGATGACGGTTGCAACCATATACCCTTCACCGGAGGTCACTACTGATCCCATAAATACTTTGTTTGCAGATGCATAATCTGTAGATTCCGCTTCATCAAGATTATCAGCAGCCGTTTTATTCTCATCTCTTGACTCACCGTTTAATGCAGCCTGTGAAACTTTGATGTGTCCTTCAAATAACACACCGTCGGTCGGTACCTTATCACCAGCCTGAACGAGGATCGTATCACCTTTTACAATCTCACTGGTAAGGATATTGACCAGTTTTCCATTTCTCATGACTTTTGCATAAGTCTTGTTGTATTCTTCCTGTAATGCCTCACTTCTGGAACTGTTGCGGTACTCGGATAATGTACTGAATCCGGTTGCCAGTGCGATTGCTAAAACAATACTTATAATCTCAACAACATCGTTTTCTCCTGCTAATGCCGGTACAAACACACCGATAACAGAAATGACGATTTTCATGACCAGTGCTGCACATAATACTTTGATCCAAATGTCATCAAATGCTCCGATGAACATCGACCACAGTGATTCTGTCTCTTTTTTTGCAAGAGCGTTTGTTCCAAAATCCTGTTTGCTCTTGTTTACTTGTGAGTCTGACAGACCTCTCATAAGCTCTTCTTTATTTATGTTACTCATTTTGGGTAGTTAACCTCCTCTAATGTATCAATCTTTTTTATACAAATCTTCTGCTCAGTTCTCCCAGTCCCGGGTCATTTGTACCCTGGCCAACAGCGCTGAACTTCCATTCTCCGTTATGTCTGTACACTTCTCCAAATATCATTGCCGTCATACCGGAATAATTTTCAGTCAGGTTGTACTTGCACATTTCATTATTGTTTCTTGCATCAACTAAACGGATGAATGCATTCTCAATCATGCCAAAATGCTGATGTCTCTGAACCGCCTGATAAATATTTACAACGATTACGATTTTGTCGTACTCCTGTGGTACTTTTGCAAGGTCGATCACGATCTGCTCGTCATCTCCATCACCGGCTCCTGTCAGGTTGTCTCCCTGATGATTTACGGTACCTGATTTATGGTGCAAATTACCAAAATAAACAATGTCTGATTTATCCACCAGTTTTCCATTCTTTAACATCAGTGCGGATGCATCACAGTCGATCGGCTGCTGCTTTGATCCGCCCCCGAATAAAGCACTTAAGAATCCACCTCCGGATGAAGACTGCTGCACTTCATCCCATCCAAGACCGACAATAATCTTTGACAATCCTGCGTTATCTTTTGACAGACTGACCTTCTGTCCTTTCTGTAAACTAATTGACATTATAATCCTCCTTGTTTTGCGGAGCAAAATGCGAACCCTCTGGTGAGCAGAGGATTTTACTCCTCTTATGCCACTTCAATTCCATAGTGTCCGCAAAGTGCTGCGAGTCCGCCCTGGAAGCCGCTTCCGATCGCATTAAATTTCCATTCGCCGTTATGTCTGTATAATTCACCGACAACGACTGCTGTCTCAATGGAGAAATCCTCTCCTAAGTCATAGCGGATCATTTCTTTTCCGGTTGTCTCATCCACCAGACGAATGAAAGAATTAGATACCTGTCCAAAATTCTGGCGTCTTGCCTCCGCCTCATAGATCGTTACGGTAAATGCGATTCTCTCAATGTTTGCCGGTACTTTGGAAAGATCGATCTGGATCTGCTCGTCATCGCCTTCTCCCTCTCCGGTTAAGTTATCGCCCATATGTTTTACAGACTCGCTCGGATGAGCCAGATTTCCATAAAATACAAATTCTTTGTCTGTCGGGCACTTTCCATCTGCTCCCAGCATAAATGCTGCTGCATCCAGGTCAAAATCTACACCGGAATCAAATGCATTGACATCCCAGCCAAGACCAACCATGATATTTTTCAGTCCCGGATTTCCTTTTGTTAAATCTACTTTCTGTCCTTTTGATAAATTAATTGGCATAGTATTACCCTCCTTAGAATAAATGAATCTATAGTTATTAGAAATAACTTACTTGTTTGCCGGCGGCATATGATACTGTCTGTTGAAATCCGCCTTGATCGCCTCAAGTCTTGCCTGATCTTCCACACGTTTCTTTCTGCAGTCTTCCTGAATTCTTTTCGTTTCTTCAATACCACTGGTAATCGTTCTCCAGGTCGTCTCAAGTGTTTCAATCTGGATTGAGCTTCCGGATGCCATCTTAGCGGTAGCCTTGGAAACTTCCACAGTATTCTGCGCATTTTTGATCAGCATCTCGTTGGTCTTCTTATCCAGAGCAGACATTGCTTCTGCCTGAATGCGCTGGCGTTTCAGCAGAATTGCCTGTGCAAGTGCCTGTTTAAATACCGGAAGTGTTACAATAAATGCGGAGTTAATTTTTCTGACCAGATTATAGTTGCTGAACTCCATCGTTTTGATCATCGGAATGGACTGCATTGCAACATTCTCTGCTGTTCGAAGATCCTGTGTACGCTGTTCCATCATCATCAGTGCCTGATTTAAGCTGGTAAGTTCAAACTGGATCGACTCGTCTCCGGTAACCGCCATATCCTGCTGTCTCTTTGCAATGTAATCTTCAATCTCTTTACATGCCTGCTCTCCGGCAAGAATGTATTTCACAAGTTCATGATAATAATTTACATTTGCCTCAAACATCGTATTTAATTTACGGTTTGACTGTTTGATCTCTGATTCATAGCCTTTGAGCTGAACATAGATCTTGTCGACTTCCTCGCCCATCGTGTGATATTTTGCAAGGATCTTGTCGAGCTGTTTTTTCATATTTCCAAATAATTTTCCAAACAGTCCCGGATTTTCTTTGATCTCATCGATATCAAACTGATCCATGATCTTTGCTAACGTTTTTAACATTTCGCTGGTATCGTCAAGCTGTGACATATTCATGCTGTTTAACACGACATCCGATGCTTTCGAAATTTCTTCTGCAACCTCCGCTCCAAATGTGACGATTGTCTCAAGATTGTTGACCTCAATCGTACTGACGATCCGGTCAACCTCATCCGAATTGACCAGTTCTGAATTCATTTTTTCCCTGTCGGCAACAATGTCATACTGTTCCACAACAGCGATCTCATCTTTTGTGTCCGGTACCACTGTGGCTGCCGGCGCTGCCGCAGTCGTTGTTTTGCTAAAATCAAGTCCCATACGATTCCTCCATTTCTAATTACCTCTCTTAAAAAATTTATCCCGCCAGGTGTGGCGTGTATTATTAAATGAAATACTATTCAGGTCAGGGACTTGCAGATCATATTTATATTCCCCTATCTGGTGTTCTTCCATTAGCTGCCCGTTAAAATATTTTTCAATACTCTGATATCCCGTCGGCACAAAAAATACAATATCAAATCCCATCAGATGCAAAAATACTGTCAGGATCGAGTCTTCCAGTGAAATGACCGTCTCCGATGTATTGATATAGATCAGTTTCGGATTTTTCCAGGTAAGATCAAATTTCTGGATCAGTCTTACGATATCTTTCGGCAGATTTAACACCTGCGCAATCACGGTGTATTCCATACCATTTTCCCCGATTCCTTTGATCCGTTTCTGATCGATCAGAAGCTGCATCTTATCAAGTATCATCTCCTGAATATCTTCCCGCAGGATACCGTACGGGTATTTTGGATGTGCCTTGATCTTATTCCGCTGCAGTTTTCCATTTTTGAAAAATTCAGCAGCATACATTTTCATCGGATTCGGTGCCATCGGCTCTATATAAGGCGCTCTTTTTATCACGACTGTATCTTCCGTGACCAGTTCTTTTACGGATGTCCAGTAGCCGGCGGTATGTCCGTCTTTGACTCCGGAAACTTTTGCAAAAATGACCGGTATGTTCACGACACCATCGACCACGCTGAAATCCGGCCGGTACTTTAATTCCTGATCCCACAGGATCTTAATCTCCTCGTACATGG
>OHMA01000836.1_pt1 | contig 15162 bp, 14 predicted proteins | sample 1569171 | NCBI WGS metagenome assembly OHMA01 (sample SAMEA3879580, study PRJEB24766) | human gut metagenome | biome: human-associated habitat; feature: feces | place: USA | collected 1985/1987
GAAATGCTAAAAATCGTATCCCCACTTCTGCAAATTTTTTTCCGGTAAGTGCCGCCGCCATCTCCATGACATTTCCGGTCTGTGCGGAGCCAAAATTTCCTGCATGCAGCAATATCGCATAGGTTCCCAGAAATCCTCCAACCAGTGTAAGATTCCAGTGAAGGATCATATCAAGTTCTTTTTGAAATATTCTTCTCATCGTTCTCCCTCTTCCCTTAAAACGCTATCATCATGAATGTCTGCGCGCAAAAACTGCCATGGTAAAAGACGTCTCCCATACCCGGAAACGCCCTCTCCATGGCAGCTTCTACATCGTAGTCCCTGCATAACAGCTCTTGCTTAGCAGCTTCTACATAATATTCCCTGCATAGCAGCTCCTGCATGACAGTTTTCCCTGCCATGTTTTCAACTGCTATGACACTTTCAGTGTAAACTTCTGTATCTCTTTCTCTGTGCTTACTTTCTCGATCACAGCCCCCAGTGATGCGAGTTTCTTTTCAAATTCTTCATATCCACGTTCAATATAGTAGATATCGTCTACCACCGTGATGCCTTCCGCCGCAAGTCCCGCGATCACAAGAGCCGCTCCGGCACGCAGATCCGGTGCATTGACACGGGCTCCGGTATAATTCTCAATACCACCGATGATCGCTATATTGCTCTCTACTTTAAAGTTGGCACCCATGCGCGCCAGCTCACCGACATATTTAAAACGGTTTTCAAAAATACTCTCCGTAACGGTGCTCGTACCCTCCGAAATACCTAACACAACCGCAATCTGTGGCTGCATATCTGTCGGAAATCCCGGATACGGGAGCGTCGTAACCTGTGTGTGATGCAGTGGTTTTGAGGATACCTCACATCCGATCTCAAGCAGCTTCGCACTGATTGCCTCTAAATGCTTCGGGATGACATTCTTTACGGTGACATCTCCCTTTGTCGCTGCTGCAGCAAGCATAAATGTTCCGGCTTCGATCTGATCCGGGATGATAGAATATTCTGTCTTGTGCAGTTTTTCAACACCAACAATCCGGATCACATCCGTACCGGCGCCTCTGATATTTGCACCCATGCTGTTTAAAAAATTGGCTGCATCAACAACGTGAGGCTCTTTTGCCGCATTTTCCAGCGTTGTCTTACCCTCTGCCATGGCTGCTGCCATCATAATGTTGATCGTTGCACCGACAGATACCTTATCCAGATAAATATGTGTACCTTTCAGCTGCTTTGCATCTGCAACCACCAGACCATGGCGGATATCTACCGTCGCACCAAGTGCCCGGAATCCTTTCAGGTGAAGATCAAACGGACGGCTTCCGATATCACATCCACCCGGAAGAGCTACCTCCGCATGTTTATATTTTCCAAGGAGTGCTCCCAGCAGATAATAGGATGCTCTGATCTTACGGATATATTCATTGTCCACAACCAGATTATGAATAAATGATCCGTTCATCTTTACTGTATGCGCATCCAGTCTGTCTACCTTCGCACCAATATCACTGATTGCATTTAACAGCACATTGATATCTCTGACATTTGGTAAATTTTCTATTGTAACGGTCTCATCCGTCATAACCGCCGCAGAAATAATGGCAAGCGCAGCATTTTTTGCTCCGCCGATCTCCACTTCTCCGACTAACGGATTGCCTCCTTTAATGACATATTGTTCCATACCACACCTCTATGAACCTTTTCATACAAACACATAATTATAGTTGCTATTATGTGCTTTTGTCAAGAATTATATCACAGTTTCAATTTTGTTGTAAATATGCAGATATTCCCAAAAATGCCCTTCATTTCCGCACACTTCCGTTCAACTTTTATCAGTTACTGATGTACTTCAACGGATTGACTGCAGCCCCTCCGATGTAGATTTCAAAATGCACATGTGGTCCTGTGGAACGTCCGGTACTTCCGCTCAGTGCGATCGGTTCCCCCTGCTCCACCTTCTGGCCGACTTTCACCAGCAGCTTGCTGTTATGTGCATACCGCGTCAGTCTTCCGTCCGCGTGGCTGATCACCACATTATTGCCGTATCCACCGTTATAAGATGCCTGGATCACAGTTCCCGCACAGGATGCGTACACGGTTGTTCCAATCGGGCATGCCCAGTCCACACCTTTATGCATTCTTCCCCAGCGTCTTCCAAATCCTGATGTAAACCTTCCACCGGCAAGCGGCTTAATGTATGTCGGCGGCACGATCGTTCCACGCTCCACAACTGCTGCCTTCGCTGCCGTCATGATCTTCTGGTGCGCTAACTCTCTGCTCACTTCAGCACCGTTTTCATATACAACAATATCGTTTCTCTCACGATGACCTGCCACGCCCTCTTCTAAAACTTCCTCCTGATTGGTATACCAGGAATCATTTTCCTTAATGACAGGTTCCTCCTCATAATCTTCCTCGTAAACTTCTCCCACAGTCAGCCTGATCTTTAAATCCGGTTCCGGAACCGCAATGATAAGCTCCTGTCCTTCCCGCAGTGAGTCTGCATTCTCAAGTCCGTTCAATGCCATAATATCTGCCACTTTTGTATCATGGTCAAGTGCGATCACAGAGAGACAGTCACCACTCTCTACTACATATATTTTATTCGATTCTTTCTCTTTTGTTACTTCAGCAGCGGCATCATCCGCAGTGGTAAACGCATCTGACTGCACATAATTCTCATAGACCTCAATATTTTCCACAAATGCCATATCAAGGACACCCGTTTCATAAAAATCTGCTACATCCGATGTCACGGCATCTAAAAGCTGCGTTGCAGACTCTAAGGAAACGCCCGCAAGCGACGATGCCTGCATATCCTGCGTTTCTTTCTCCCCGGTTTCCGCCGGATCGTCTTCGTTTTCTGCCTTTTTCAGATCAGCCGTTAATATTCCACCGATCTGTCCCTCCAACGTCTGATATACAACAGTATAGGCATTGTCTTCATCCGTTTTTTTTCTGACCTGATTCAGAAAATCTGACACTTCATCCAATGTCTTAAAATTTCCACGGTAGGAACCGATCGCAACCGTATAGGCACGCTCCCTGCTCTCAATCGTCTTCTCTGCTAATATCTTTTTTAACTGTTCTTCCAGTGTTTCTTTCTTTTCTAAACGCACAAACGGTTTCTTTTCTGTTTTTACAGACCATTCATAATCCATGCATAAACGGCTTGCAGATTCTTCTGCCAGTTTTCTTCTTGCCTGAAGGATTACATCCTTCACATCGACATTTTCCGCCACATACCCGACAAATGTTCCGTCTACATACACGCCCTGATAGTTCTGTCCTAATGCCGTCTGCTGCGAAAGCGCACTTCCTGCCAGTATGATAAGGAATCCGCCAGCAGCAATGATGCCGGACAGCATTTTTTTATCTTTTAATCTTTTGTTCATCCTCTGACTCTTTCATTCCATTGATGTGATTTTACAAAGATTCTTTTTGAATTTGCGCCACGATCTTTTCGATCGTCTGTTCCACGTTCAGGCCATCCTCCGCGATCGTGATGTCCGCATATTTTTCATATAGAACAACTCTCTCATCATACAGGTCTTTTAACGTCTGTCCGTCTTTTAAAACAACGCCCCTGCCTTTAATATCTGACAGTCTGCGGTCGATATCCGCATAATCTAATTTTAAATAGATCACAGTTCCGATCTGCCTTAAGTGCTCCATTGCCTCTTTTCCATAAACAGCACTTCCACCAGTAGCTATAATCGTATGCTCTGGTGATATAGAACAGTTTACATCATTTTCAATCTTTATAAAGCCTGCATCACCATGCTCATCTATCAGTTCCTCAAGTGTACAGCCATAGGTATCCTGTATGACTATATCTGAATCTATGAAGGAATAGCCCATTTTCTTTGCAAGCACTACTCCTAATGTACTCTTGCCGCTGCCTGGCATTCCTATCAGAATAATATTTTTTCTTTTTACCATATCATTACTTATTGAATTCATATCGTTCCTTATCCCTGTTGTCGTATATAACACCCTAGGTCCTGCCAGCTTAGTATGGGCAGTTTTTTAAGGTATGTTCACATTTTCACATTCTTAATTATATTAGTCCCTGTTATTTATCCGCTGGTATTACACATATCCAGAGCAGTGAGCTTATAAGAAGCATAAATGGATAAAATAAAACAGGTATTATCTGAAACGCTGATATCGAATATCCAAGCTCGTTAGCCGCCGATATTGCAACCAGCATCTGCGCACCATACGGTATTATGCCTTGGAACACACATGAAAATGTATCTAACAGCGAAGCCGTTTTCCTGTTAGATATTCCATATTCCTCTGACATTTCCTTAGCTATCGGATTCGCCATGACTATGGCAACAGTATTGTTTGCAGTTGCTATATCCATAGCTCCTACAAGAATACCTACTCCTAACTGGCCACCTTTTTTTCCCTTAAAGGTTTTCTTGATTCCATTAAGCAGGGCTGTGAAGCCTCCATATTCCCTTATGAGTGCACATAGAGCAGAAACAAGTATAGCAACCATGCTTGTTTCAAACATTCCTGATAAACCTGAGCCTATGTTTCCAATAAGTTCATAAGCTCCTATATTACCAGTTGATAGAACAATAATTATTCCTGATACTATTCCAATAAGAAGAACACTAAACACATTAACTCCTGCTATGCCTCCAATAAGCACAAGCACGTATGGAATAATCTGGATAAGATTATAATCATGTGTCACACTTCCGGATATATCCGTTCCAAATGACAATAACAGAATAACAATCAGTGTCACAACTGCTGCTGGGAATGCAATCCAGAAATTCTCCCTGAACTTATCCTTCATAGCACATCCCTGTCCATTACATGCAGCAATCGTCGTATCAGAAATAAACGAAAGGTTATCTCCAAACATAGCTCCACCCATAACAGATGCCATACATAGCTGTACAGAAAAACCTGAAGCCTCTGATACAGCTACTGCAATAGGAACAATAAGTGTTATAGTTCCAACCGAAGTCCCCATAGCAGTCGATACAAAACAGGCAACTATAAAAAGTACTGCAACTGCGAATCTGGCTGGTATTATATCAAGCATAAAATATGCCACACTCTCTGCACTGCTTCTTCCTGCCACTCCTACGAATACACCTGCTGTAAGAAATATAAGAATCATTGTTATTATATTCTTATCAGCCAAACCGGATGCCATTATCTCAAGTTTCTTATCAAAAGCTACACCTTTATTCTGCATACAGGCTACAAGAATTGCCACAAGAAATGCTGCTATAATAGGAATATTATAAAAGCCCATAGGAATTTTCATAACATACTCAAATACAATTCCAAACCCCAGATATAATATTAAAAAAACAAGTATTGGCATTAACGCCGAAGCATTTGACTTCTTCATATCACACTATTTCCTCCATTCAGAATAGTATAATATAATATTTCAGAAGTGTCAAAGCTGTAAAAATGTAAAAACATACCAGGCTCTAAAAAATAAAAATATATAACTGTGAAATATCAGGCAATAATCAAATTCAATAGTAAGCATATTTCCAATATTACTGTTAGTATCAGCCTTACACTTTTATATCATTAATAGAATCAATGGTTATTTTGTGGCTAAAATATGAAAAGCTGGTAATTGTTTCAATTTTTGTACTTATTTTTGTAAAGCTGCTTTAATGAAAATATATAGAATTTTACTTATAATTGGTATATAATATCTTAACTAGGAAAATTATTATTCAAATGATGTAGAAAAACTTTATTTATGAATACATTATAGAAGCTGTAACAATTGAACCAGCATGGAGAACTTATTATATGATTACAAGACGTTTAGTAAGAACAAGACAACTAAAAGAGGGAATGAAAATCGACCAGTCAGTAGTAGACCGTGCTGGACGAAACCTTGTTCAAAAAGGATCCATTCTTGATAATTACGTCATTGAATCGCTCCTTAGGATGGGGATTATGATGGTATATATCCAGACAGGCGAAGAATCTGATGATGATATAGAAAAAAGTATATCGCCACAGGCCAGAAAGCAGATTGAACGTCTTCGTACTGATGACCGCTCCAAGGTTGAGCTTTCCAATAGTGTTAAAACGCGTGTTGCTGAAGGAATACAATATATATATGCCAATGCTGGATCAGACCAGCTGGCAGATACCACTAACAATATAGCTTCTAACCTTATGACAGCCATTAACGATAATGATGCCATTGCCATAGATATTAACGCACTTAAAACAAGTGACGAATATACCTTTAAGCATAGCGTTGACGTTGCTACTATGTCTATGATACTTGCAAAACAACAGGGCTTATCACAGAAGCAGATATATGAAATAGGAGTTGCCGGACTTCTTCATGACATAGGTAAAACCAAAATACCTCTAGAGATTCTTAACAAACCTGGTAAACTTACAGATGATGAATTCGCTGTTATGAAGCAGCATCCTGTATTTGGATATCATATGATAAATGATAAAAATGAGTTCAGCAACGAAATAAGCCTGGCTGTACTTCAGCATCATGAGAAAATGAACAGCCACGGATATCCGCTTGGTTTTCCAAGTGATAAAATAACCAGCTATGCCAAAATCCTTACCGTCACCGACATATATGATGCACTCGTAACAGAAAGACCATATAAGTCTGCATTTTCACAACGTGATGCAGTTGAAATGATTATGTCTATGACAGAGGAACTTGACATTACTGCTATGAAAAGCTTCCTTGAAAGTATAATATTATATCCTGTTGATTCTATCGTTGAACTAAGCAACGGTGAACGTGCCAGGGTTGTAAAAAACAATGCACATTACATACTACGTCCAACTGTTGTTGGTATCAAATCCGGAACCGTGTATGATCTTAGCAATGATCTTTCGTGTGCAAATATAATTATCATGTAAGCTTTATGGGATATACAGAAAATCAGAGCCAGTCTTTCGACTGACTCTGATTCACTCTAAGTATATTACTATTTTAAGCCATACTTTATCATAATTTTTTCTAGTGCTATTTTGGCATCCTTTACCTGACATTTCTTTATCTGTTTCTCAGAAATTTCAATATCCTTATACATCTCTACACGTCTTGTAGTTGATTTATAAACCTCTTCTTCACAATTTATATCAAACATTCTACATTCTGTCCTTCATATAAAAATCTTCTTACTTCCATAATCTTATCAGTCCCTTCATCATCTATCACGACGTAATATACAACAAAATTTTTTACATAAATCCTATAATATGGATATCGTCGTTCTCTAAAAGAATGATATGGCTCAAATGACTCTGCTACCGGCTGACGCTTCAATATTGCCTGCTCAACCTCATCCATTAAATCACTGGCAGCTTTTACATTATGCAATTTCTCTGCGATATATACAATCTTCTCCTCTAAATCTTCATAAAATAATGGCAGATAACGCAGTGTATATTTATTATAAGCCATTTATCCTCCTTTTAAGATTATTAAAAACCTCTTCATGCGTATATCTTCTATCATCTTCATCTGCATATTTATCAGCTTCGTCAAGAGCTGCCTCAACACCGTCTGTTAACTTTGAATATGCCTCCAGACTAAGAACTACCATTGTCCCATAACCATTTTTTGTCAAATATACTGGTTCTCCACACGCAACAGCCTTTTCTACATCAGGGAACTTATTTCTTAAATCTGAAACAGGTCTAATTTGTATCATATATAAACCTCCTTGCAAAATTTATCATAATTTTATCATAATTTTATCACCATTCATATTATAACTCATTGGCATCTGTCTTTCAAGCGAAATTCTATATTTCATATACTAAAAGTACAGATTCTATTTAACTTTTCACCGCTTATGAACAATGTATACTATACCAAAAAACGGTCTTTGACCATTATATATATCCAGAATCCTGAATATATATATCTTACGTCAAAGATCGTTTTCTATTATTAATTATTATATTATTTTATTCTTCACCCATCTTAACAAGCTTTGCTGCCTGATCGCCCTCACGGAACGAACGCCTCTTTGATTATATGCTCGGAACGTGTACCTCTTTGTGAGAGCTAATACGAATCAAATAAAATCTAAAATCGTTTGTTCTTTATCTAACAATGGATTAATTAAATTAACACATTTATCCTATCCCTTTAAAAAGTGTCCCGCCTCTTGTTCCAAAGAAAAACACAGCTCTTTCATCATGCTATTTTTTACTTTTTTTTCAAATGATTCTTTATATGTTTTTTTCAATTCCATACATCCATCAATCTCAAACACATCATGTTCATACTTATAATATGCTTGTCCATCTAAATATAAAATTCTCTTAATTCGATTACTTTTCAAGATGTCTACTAACCCAGTTTCATATGAAGCAAAGCAATGTAAAAAAGTAATATCATCTGATGTATTTCTTACTTTCATCTCTTCTAATACATTTCTTAAATGACATAAGTCCCATGCCATTCCTCTTACATCTCTGAAAAAATTATCTTTATCCCTATTTTGTTGCATGTGTCTGAAAAAAACTGTGTCACCACTATTGCACAGATACTTTCCTATCAAATATACTTCGTTTTCTAAATAGCATCCAACATTATTTATTACAAAATCTAAAAAATTTTCTATCTTTTTCCTATTTTCCTTTTTCCCCCCACTTTTTATAATAAAAGCTTTAAGTAACATCGCATAAATACTATCAAATAGTTCATAATCTTTTCCCTTATCATTTTTTATATACTGTATTCCCTTATATATCTTTTGATATGCATCTTCAGGCAATACAAATGGTGTAAAATCTCTTTTTTCAATCTGTTCATCTGACATTTCGGCCAACATACTATCTGCATATAAAGTATTATATATAGCATCTTCCTTAACAGGATACAAATTCAATGAAACCTCAAATGCATAATGCTGACATGTTGTTTGGAAATTCTTACTCCTAATATATTGAATCATATTCACCAAATCATTATCTTGTCTGTTTTTAAAAAACATACTACTAATATAACTAGATACATTTGAATCAAAATTGACACAAGTTGAAAATGCAAGAGTTACATTTTCTTGTTTTATTAACATATCTCTATTTATAATGAAGCAATGGTTATAATCGCCCATTCCACATATTTCGTATTTTCCAAATTTCTTGTTAAATTCATATAAAACCAAATTATCCACGCCCGAATCAAATAATAACAGTTTCCAATTTCTTTTAAAAATTTCTAACTCGTAACATTTTTCAATGACATTTTCACTATTTAATATCTCACTAATAAGTTTCCGCATATATTTCTCTCGTTTCTATTTTAAATATTTGTATCCTTGTTTCTCTTCTAGAATCATCATCTGATGTATTGCTATCTTATTCAGTTTTATTAATCTTTCTTTTTGTGGCACTTTATCCTCTATCAACACTGCATTAATATTTTCCATATTTGATAAACAAATCAGCTCATTGATAGACGCATAATCCCTGATATTACCTTTTAAATCAGGGTTATTCTCTCTCCATTGTTTTGCCGTCATTCCAAACAATGCAACATTTAATACATCAGCTTCTGAAGCATAGATAATGGATGTCTGTTGGCTTGTTAACTCTTTTGGAATAAGATTTTCTTTTATCGCATCCGTATGAATACGATAGTTTACTTTTGCAAGTTCTCTTTTTGCATTCCATCCTAACTTCTCTTGTTCTTTTTCTTTGAGTCGTTCAAACTCTTTTATCAAGTAAATTTTGAATTCTGGACTTATCCACATACCAAATTCAAATGCTATGTCTTTATATGCATATGTACCGCCATATCTTCCTGCTTTTGCAAATATTCCTATAGCATTTGTTTTTTCCGTCCACTCTTTTACACTAATCTTATAACTATTCAAACCAGCGTTGCTTCTAATTATGGCGAATTCGCCATAATTAAAATTGGGATTGTGTATCTGTTCCCAAATACCCAAAAATTCCACTGTATTACGATTTCTTAACCAATCAGAAATAAAGAAATCCCCATCTTTGGCCTTTAACATATCTGTCAGGGAAATGAAATCTTTATCATCATGAGTCATTATAGATATTTCTGTTCCCTGCACTTCCACACTTTTTCCCATACGCCTATCCCCACCTGCAAACATACGTTCTTTTTAATTATTATATATCATCATCATGATTATTTCAAGAACTTTTGTTTGATTTTCTTTATCCGTAACGAACGGGGTCTATACATACATCAAAGCCACCCAAATAGGGGTGTACAGTGCATCAAAGAAACCCAAAATAAGAAAAGGCGGGCAGAGACATACGTCAAAGTCCGTCTTTTTCATATATTTTTTGATTATCTGTCAATGACTAATATAAAACTAACTTCGTAAAAGCAAGCAAATCAGCCTTACTCATTCATCTTCGCTAACTTTGCTGCCTGATCGGCTGCTATGCAGGCATCAATAATTTCCTGAATATCACCATTCATAATCTTATCAAGCTTATAAAGTGTAAGACCAATTCTGTGGTCTGTAACTCGTCCCTGTGGGAAGTTGTAAGTTCTTATCTTCTCAGCTCTGTCACCAGTACCTATCTGGCTTCTTCTTGCATCAGCTTCTGCATCATGTGCTTTCTGAGTTTCAAGGTCATATAACTTTGCTCTTAAAAGTGCAAATGCCTTTTCCTTATTCTGTATCTGTGACTTTTCTGTCTGTGAGTAGATAACTATACCTGTAGGATAATGAGTAAGACGGACTGCTGAGTCAGTTGTGTTGACACACTGTCCACCGTTACCTGAGGCACGCATAACGTCAATACGGATATCCTTGTCATCTATCTGTATATCAACTTCCTCTGCCTCTGGCATAACTGCTACAGAAGCTGTTGAAGTCTGAATTCTTCCGTTAGATTCTGTTACAGGAACTCTCTGTACTCTGTGCACACCACTTTCGTACTTCATAACCGAGTATGCACCCTGTCCCTTAACCATAAACTCGACTTCCTTCATACCGCCGATACCAGTTTCATCAGCATTAACTACTTCTATCTTCCAGCCCTTAGTATCTGCATAGTGTGAGTACATACGGAAAAGCTCTGCGGCAAAAAGTGCTGCTTCTTCTCCACCTGCACCTGCTCTGATTTCAACAACGATATCCTTATCGTCATTAGGATCTTTAGGAAGAAGCAATATTTTAAGCTTCTTCTCTAATTCTTCAACCTTCTTCTTAGAATCAGCAAGTTCCTCTCTTGCCATCTCTAAAAGTTCCTCGTCACTTTCTTCACTTATCATCTGAAGACTATCTTCTATATTCTGCTTACTTGCCTTATATTCTGTATAAGCTTCAACGATAGGTGCAAGATTACTCTGTTCTTTCATATATTTTCTGAACTTTTCCTGGTCATTAACTATATCAGGATTACCAAGCTCTGCCGTTACGTCTTCATAACGGCGTAATGTATCTTCTAATCTATCAAACATGCTCATAGTATTCTGACTCCATTCTATCTATATATTATAACGTCCACTTCTGACACTCGTACCATAATATCTTGCAACAACAACTCTGTCAAGTCCCGCAAGATCCTTTATAACTCTAATATCATTATATCCATATGAAGACAATATATCACTGACTTTAGCTGCCTGGTCATGACCTATCTCGTAACACAGATATCCGTTTTTGTTAAGATAATCTCTTGCTTTATCAGTAATAATCCTGTAAAACTTCAGTCCATCCTCATCTCCATCAAGTGCAATAAACGGATCATGCAGCCGTACCTCTTCATCAAGTCCCTTTATAACTCTTGTTGGTATATAAGGTGGATTGGATACAATAACATCAAACTTCATTCCACTGCCTTCCAAAGCTTCAAACATATCACTTTGAATCAGTTCAACATATGGTACATTATTAATATCTTTATTATTCTGTGCAACCTCTAATGCATCTAGGGATACATCAACTCCGACTGCTCCATGTATACCGCTATATGTATGTCCCAACGATGCAAGCGATATAATAATGCATCCTGAGCCCGTACACATATCAAGCACCCTGCTATCAGCAGTTGTAAGCTTTGCCACTTCTTCTACCAGCACTTCTGTATCCTGTCTTGGTACAAGTACATGTTCATTCACAATATACTTTCTTCCATAAAAATATGTGTATCCCATAATATGCTGAAGCGGAATATGATGTGATCTTTTTATTATATATCCAAGATATTTTCTCAGGGCTTCATTGTCTATCTCATCAGTCGCATTAATAAGATAGGTTGTTCTATCTATGCCTGTCACATAAAGGAACAGCTCTAATGCATCATAATCCGGATTGTCTATATCCGCCTGCTTAAGCACCCTTGCACCATATCTTACTGCATCTTTGTATGTGTGTATAGCTGGTATATTATTACTATTGTATATCATCATATTTAGTGTCTGTCTCTCTGTTTGAATAACGGTACATCATCTGCGTTTATATCTTCTGCTTCTTCTGTATCTTCAGGCTCTTCTATCTCAAAGCCAGCTTCAACCTCTTCCACTGTCATATTCTCTGATTCATCTGTTTCAGTAACCTTTTCTGTTGTCACTGCATACTCACCGCCTGCAGCACCTTCTATCTTATTGACAGTTTCATATTCCTCTTCTATTTCAAAGCCTTCTGGAAGTGCTTCTTCTGTATCTTGTGATGTTTCTTCATTTTCCTTAGTCTGCTGTTCTGCACTATCATCCTGGCTTTCAGCTACATCAGCAGCTTCAAGATTATCTTCTGTCTTTCTTACATCTTCAAATGTCTCAACGGCATCTGCTGTATCTTGTGTTTCAGACATTACTACTTCTTCTTTTTCTGTATCAGAGATTTTATCATCAGCAGCTTTGGTATCTGATGTTGTATCACTGTTTGATACAGACTTTATCTCAACCGCTCTTATTGTTTCAGCCATTGCTGCCTCATGTGCAACCTTTCTGGCATCTATTTTTCTTGTATTTTTAGCCTTGTGTATAAGCTCTCCATCCATGGCAAGCTTAGCCTCTGATGCAAGCATATCTGCCTCAGGATTAGGCGAATGGGCATAATATTCCTTTAAAAACGCCTTCCAGTCAAACACTTCTTCTACAGCCTTAATAGCCACTTCAACCATCTCTTCATCCGGTTCACGTGTAGTAAGTCTCTGAAGCCACATACCTGGTTTACTAAGAACAACTGTGAATCCGTTATCATTCTTTCCTGCCCATCTTATGAACTCATAAGAAACACCTGCAATAACAGGAACAAGAAGTAATCTTATAACTACCTGAAGTGCTGTGTTATCCACTCTTATAAATATGAAGAACACGATACTTATGAACATAACTATAAAAAGGAAGCTTGTACCACATCTTTTATGATATCTTGAACTATTCATAACATTCTCTGTTGTGAGTCTTGCACCATTTTCTATACAGTTAATACACTTATGCTCTGCACCATGGTACATAAATGTTCTTTTTATATCTTTCATAAGAGATATAATAAGCAGATACAATATAAATATAGCAACTCTTACAAGTCCCTCTATAAAGTTAAGAAGTGTTTTAGATGCTACGTATCCCTTTACAAGTCTGGAAACAAAATAAGGAAGCAGCATAAAAAGCCCTACAGCCATAAATACAGATAATATAACTGTAAATGCCATCAAAACTGACTCAAACTTATCTTTAAACAGTGATTTTCCTATCTCATCTGCTTTCGTTATTTTTTGTTCCTCTGGATCGTCATAAAATGATGCAGAATAATTTATTGTTGATATTCCTGTTATAAGAGAATCTATAAAGCTTACAACGCCTCTTATTATAGGGTATCCCATCCATTTATGTTTTTCTGTAAGCAGCTTACAATCTCTTACAGTAACTTCTATCTCATGATCAGGCTTTCTTACCGCAATAGAATACTTATCCTTGTTGCGCATCATAATCCCCTCAATAACAGCCTGTCCACCTATACCTGATGGTTTCATAGCACATACCTCCTGTTTTGTTAAAAACGTATAAAGTAAAAAAGTTGAGGTTTTTGACAACCTCAACTTCATGCTCATAACTAGTTATTAACACCATACTTCTTGTTGAACTTATCAATACGTCCACGAGCTGATGTAGCCTTCTGCTGTCCTGTATAGAAAGGATGGCACTTTGAACAGATTTCTACGTGGATTTCTTCCTTTGTAGATCCTGTTACGAATTCATTACCACAGTTACAAACAACCTTTGCCTGGTAGTATGCTGGATGTATTCCTTCTCTCATTATTTTCACCTCTTTACAATATCTTTATATGATTTATCCTTATTTCTTTTTATCATTTTGATAAACAGCTTTGTTATTGTATCATAGCGTTCTATATAATGCAAGCACAAATTTTATTTTTATATAATTTTTTCAAATTGAAAATTTTACACTCTTCTATTCTTTATGACAGTCTGTACAAATTCCGCATTATTCTTAGTTTTGGTAAATAAGTCAAGAATTCTTTCTGCAGCTTCATCGGTCTTTAAGCCGTTAAGTGCTTTTCTCATAATATCAACCGCTTCAAGCTCTTCTTTATTAAGAAGGAGGTCTTCTCTACGGGTTCCTGACTTAGCTATATCTATGGCAGGAAAAACTCTCTTCTCTGAAAGCTTTCTGTCAAGTACAAGTTCCATATTACCTGTTCCCTTGAATTCCTCGAATACAACATCATCCATCTTGCTTCCTGTCTCAACAAGCGCTGTTGCAAGTATTGTAAGGCTTCCCCCTTCTCTCATGTTACGTGCAGCACCAAAGAATCTTTTAGGCATATGCAGTGCTGCCGGATCAAGACCACCTGATAATGTACGTCCACTTGCCTGCACTGTAAGATTATATGCCCTTGCAAGTCTTGTTATACTATCAAGAAGTATAATAACATCCTGCTTCTGCTCCACAAGTCTTTTTGCTCTTTCTATAGTCATCTCTGAAACTCTTCTGTGTCTTTCAGGAAGCTCATCAAATGTTGAATATATAACTTCCACGTTATCACCAACTATAGATTCCCTTATATCTGTTACTTCCTCAGGACGCTCATCGATCAGCAGGATCATCAGATGCATATCCGGATGATTGGTGGTAATGGCTTTTGCCACCTGTTTTAAGAGAGTAGTCTTACCTGCTTTTGGCGGGGAAACGATCATACCACGCT
>OHMA01000842.1_pt1 | contig 15117 bp, 8 predicted proteins | sample 1569171 | NCBI WGS metagenome assembly OHMA01 (sample SAMEA3879580, study PRJEB24766) | human gut metagenome | biome: human-associated habitat; feature: feces | place: USA | collected 1985/1987
CCTTTGGCTCTCTTGGTGTCCATGCTGCCTTTCTTCTTGCCATCTCCTCGTCAGAAACACGCACATTCAGAGTATTTGCCGGAATATTGATCTCGATGATATCTCCTTCTTCAACAAGTGCAATTGGACCGCCAACAGCTGCCTCTGGGCATACATGTCCGATGCTTGCTCCTCTTGAAGCACCTGAAAAACGGCCATCTGTAATCAATGCAACACTGGAACCAAGTCCCATACCTGCGATAGCTGATGTTGGATTAAGCATTTCTCTCATGCCCGGACCACCCTTAGGTCCTTCATACCTGATAACAACTACATCACCTGGTACAATCTTTCCACCCTTTATAGCTGCAATAGCATCCTCTTCACAGTCAAATACTCTGGCTGGTCCCTCATGTACAAGCATTTCATCAACTACTGCTGAACGCTTGACAACTGAACCATCTGGTGCAAGATTACCTGAAAGAACAGCAAGACCTCCTGTTTTACTATATGGCTTATCAACTGGTCTTATAACCTCTTCATCTCTATTATAAGCTGTTGCGATACACTCACCAATAGTCTTTCCTGATACTGTCATACAATCTGTGTTAAGGAGTCCTATATCAGCAAGCTCCTTCATAACGGCATATACTCCACCGGCTTCGTTAAGATCCTCCATATATGTAGGACCTGCCGGTGCAAGATGGCAAAGATTAGGTGTCTTCTCACTTATAGGATTAGCAAACTTAATATCAAAATCAAAACCTATCTCATGTGCAATGGCTGGAAGGTGAAGCATACTGTTAGTAGAGCATCCAAGTGCCATATCGACAGTAAGTGCATTCATAATAGAATCCTTTGTAATAATATCTCTTGCAGTAATTCCCTTGTTAACCATATCCATAACAGCCATACCAGCATGCTTTGCAAGCTTGATTCTTTCTGAATATACTGCTGGAATAGTACCATTGCCACGAAGTCCCATACCAAGTGCTTCTGTAAGACAATTCATCGAATTAGCTGTATACATTCCTGAGCATGAACCACAAGTTGGACATACCTTTTCTTCGAATTCAAGTACGTCCTCTTCAGTCATAGTTCCTGCTGCATATGAACCAACTGCCTCGAACATAGATGAAAGACTTCTCTTCTTTCCCTTAACATGTCCTGCAAGCATAGGACCACCTGAAACAAATACTGTTGGAAGATTAAGTCTTGCTGCTGCCATAAGAAGTCCTGGAACATTCTTATCACAGTTAGGCACCATTACAAGTCCGTCAAACTGATGTGCAATAGCCATGCATTCTGTTGAATCAGCAATTAAATCTCTTGTCACTAAAGAGTACTTCATACCGACATGTCCCATAGCAATACCATCACATACTGCAATCGCTGGGAATACTACTGGAACACCACCAGCCTCAGCTACTCCTAGCTTAACTGCATTAACAATCTTATCTATATTCATATGACCTGGTACAATCTCATTATATGAACTAACAATACCAATCATAGGCTTCTTCATCTCTTCTGCTGTGAAGCCAAGTGCATTAAACAAACTTCTAGCAGGTGCCTGCTGCATACCACTTCTAGCGTTATCACTTACCATAATTATTCTCCTCGCAAATCAATTTCTTTTATAAGTACATACTATTACACTCTCTTAGCTATAAGGTCGCCCATCTCATCTGTTCCAACCTTAGTGCAGCCCTCTGAATATATATCTGTTGTCCTGTAGCCTTCCTTAAGTACTGCCGCAACTGCCGCTTCTATGGCATCAGCTTCCTTATCAAGGTCAAGTGAATATCTTAGCATCATTGCTGCTGAAAGAATTGTAGCTATAGGATTAGCTATATTCTTTCCTGCTATATCAGGTGCTGAACCGTGGCTTGGTTCATATAAGCCCAGCTTTGTTTTACCAAGACTTGCTGATGATAACATACCGATAGAACCTGTTATCATACTTGCCTCATCTGAAAGTATATCTCCAAACATATTCTCTGTAAGAATAACATCAAACTGTCCAGGATTCATAACAAGCTGCATAGCGCAGTTATCTACAAGCATATCCTCAAGTTCAACCTCTGGATAATCTTTAGCAACCTCATGTACAATCTTTCTCCATAATCTTGAAGAATCTAAAACATTGGCCTTATCAACACTTGTTACTTTCTTTCTTCTCTTCATAGCTATCTCAAAGCCCTTAATAGCTATTCTTCTTATCTCTTCTTCATTGTATGTAAGAGTATCAACAGCAGTCATAAGTCCATCGACTTCTTCTGTATGTCTCTTTCCAAAGTAAAGACCACCAGTAAGCTCTCTCATAATAACCATATCAAAGCCATCACCTATGATTTCTTCCTTAAGAGGGCATGATGCCTTTAATTCATTATATAAATAAGCAGGACGAATGTTAGCGAATAACTCTAAGTCCTTACGAATCTTTAATAGTCCTGCCTCTGGTCTTAGGTTAGGTGCCACGTCATACCATCTTGAGTTACCCACGTTACCACCTACTGCACCTAGAAGCACAGCATCTGAAGCCTTAGCGACGGCTACTGCCTCATCTGTAAGAGGCACTCCACACTCATCTATAGAGCAGCCTCCCATTAAAATCTTCGTATAATCGAACTTGTGACCATACTTAGCTGCCACAGCATCTAACACCTTAACGGCCTCTGTAACTATTTCTGGTCCGATTCCATCTCCTGGAATTAATGTTATTCTACAATCCATGTTAATTCCTGCCTTTCCTTCTTGTACTAAAGCCCTTACTTACATATATTACAAGTTCAGGCTATTGTTTAGTATTTTACTCCATAATAGTGCATTTTTCAAGTAGGGGCATAATAAAAAACTCTGGACAGATATCAGCCTGATGGCATTATCTGTCCAGAGTTTCTTGTATTTATTAATTATTATTCTTCTGTAGAAGCTGGCTTCTCAACCTGGGCAATAGCCTTCTTCTGCATTGTAATACGGCAGTTCTTGTTGTTACCGAATTCCACAATCACATCATCCTCTGTTATATCAAGGATAACGCCATAGAAACCACTTGTTGTAAGAACATAATCGCCAATAGCCATTGAATCCATAAGCTGCTGCTGTTCCTTCTGCTGCTTCTTCTGTGGCTTAATTGCAAAGAAGTACATTAAAGCACCAAGTGCTATTACATACACAATAATAATACCAATCTGACCCATTATTAAATCCTCCTAATTACTTGCCTGTGTACAGGCTCAATATTGTTATAATATCGTAATTTATGCTTCATGTCTATGTTTAAATTAAAATTTATAGCATTTTTATAATTTTACACTAAATAAAAATCATTAATCCTCTTTCTTATCATATGTTTTAAGAAGATATAGCCTTTCATCCTTAAAGCTCTTATAATTACCTGCATCTATTGCAGCCCTGATATCCTCCATAAGATGATTATAAAAATACAGATTATGAAGAACGCAAAGTCTCATGCCTAACATTTCTTTAGCCTTAAGCAAATGTCTGATATACGCTCTTGAATAGTTCCTGCATGCAGGACACTGACAGCCTTCTTCGATAGGTGCTGTGTCTTTTTCATACTTTGCATTGAAAAGATTAATCTTACCAAGCTTTGTATACACATGTCCATGTCTTCCATTTCTTGATGGGTATACGCAATCAAAGAAATCTATTCCTCTGTCTACTCCCTCCAATATATTCGCTGGTGTACCAACTCCCATAAGATATGTTGGCTTATGCTGTGGAAGATATGGAACAACCTTATCAAGCACATGATACATTTCCTCATGTGATTCACCTACGGCAAGTCCACCAACTGCATATCCATCCAGTTCAAGCTCTGATATTCTCTTAGCATGGTCAACTCTGATATCGTCATATATCGCGCCCTGATTAATACCAAAAAGCATCTGATGCTTATTAATGGTATCCTCAAGTGAATTAAGCCTATTCATCTCTCTCTTGCAGCGCTCAAGCCATCTTGTAGTTCTCTCTACTGAATTAATAATATACTTTCTATCTGCCTTTGCCGGAGCACACTCATCGAATGCCATAGCTATTGTCGAGCCAAGATTGGACTGTATCTGCATGCTCTCCTCTGGTCCCATAAATATCCTATGTCCGTCTATATGTGACTGGAAGGTAACGCCCTCTTCCTTTATCTTTCTAAGTCCAGCAAGTGAAAACACCTGAAATCCGCCTGAGTCTGTAAGTATAGGCTTGTTCCAGTTCATAAACTTATGAAGACCTCCAAGCTCTTTAATAAGCTTATCACCTGGTCTAACATGAAGATGATATGTGTTCGACAACTCTATCTGTGTACCTATCTCCTGCAAATCTGTTGTAGCAACCGCACCCTTAATAGCTGCAACTGTTCCAACATTCATAAATACCGGTGTCTGCACAGTTCCATGAACTGTTGTGAATTCCGCCCTTTTGGCTCTTCCATCTGTTTTTAATATTTTATACATATTTGTCTTTTCCTTCTGATTTTTTTATGATTTCTCTTTTATTTTAATTATACTTTTGACACTCACATCATTTTATAATTATTCTATACTCCATATAAATGACAAACATTTTTCTATATGAAACATTTATCTATCTTTTATAGAAATCAACTATCCTGTCTATTCTTGATGTCATATTTCCTAATATCATATCTACAATCGTTAATGCTGTCATAGCTTCAACAACAACTACCGCTCTTGGAACTATCATAGGATCATGTCTGCCTTTTATAGATATGCTGATATCCTCTCCCGACTTATTGACCGTCTGCTGCATTGAAGCTATGGAAGGTGTTGGCTTGACTGCTGCCCTGAATATTATGTCAGAACCATCACTCATGCCTCCAAGCACTCCACCACTATGATTAGTCTTCTTGACAACCTTGCCATCCATTACTGTAAAGCTGTCATTGTTGGTGCTTCCTGTACTATCAGCCGCTGCGAAGCCATCTCCTATTTCAAAGCCCTTAACTGCGCCTATTGACATAATCGCCTTTGCAAGATTGGCATCCAGCTTATCAAACACAGGATCACCCACACCTGGCATCATACCAGTCACAACACACTCTATTATTCCACCAATAGAATCTTTTTCCTCAAGCTTCTTCGTTGCGTATTCCTCCACCCTACAGGCAGCCTCCGCATCCGGCATATTAAATGCATTTTCATCGCGTTCCCTGATATCGAACTTATCATAATCTATGCTTATGCCACCTATCCTTGTTGCGTAAGCACATACGCTTATCTTAAGTGTCTCTAACACCTTAATAGCGATTGCTCCTGCTGCCACTCTGCCTATTGTTTCTCTTCCTGAGCTTCTTCCACCACCTCTGTAATCTCTGAAGCCATACTTCTCATCAAATGTATAATCAGCATGTCCAGGTCTGTAATACTGGGCTATTTCTGAATAATCAGACGAACGCTGTGTCTTATTATGTACTACCATTGATATAGGCGTTCCTGTCGTTTTGCCTTCAAATACACCTGACAATATACTCACCTTATCATCTTCTTTTCTTGGAGTTGTAAACTTAGATTGTCCCGGCTTTCTTCTATCAAGGAACTTCTGAATATCCTCTTCACATAAAGGAATACCCGCTGGGCATCCATCTACAACCACACCAAGACCTTGTCCATGTGATTCACCCCAAGTCATTATCTTAAAAATATTTCCATATGTCGAACCTGCTGCCACCTTATATATCTCCTATTCTGTACTAATATACATAATCATGTCAACGATAATTCTATAGATGTATAAAATTCATAATTACATACAAAAATCTGATATCATCCATAAAACAATACTCTATAGATAATATCAGATTTCTATTAATTATTCAAAACATTTTCAAGATTATTTCTAGCTTCATCCATCGCAGCCGCGGCCTGTGCATCCATCTTCTCTGGCTTGGTCTTTAATATAAGCTTCTTTAAGGTATTCATAGCTTCCTTAACAGCCTTTTTCTTAGCCTTATCCCATACCTTCTTGTTCTGGCTGTACTCGCCCTCTGCACGTCTTAAGGTATTCTCAGCTTCGATACGCGAATTACAAAACTCTTCATTCTGCTTATCCTGTGCACCATACACCTCGGCTTCCCACTTAGCTTTCTCAATCTCTTCCTCTGACATATTAGAGCTTGAAGTTATAGTTATAGACTGCTCTCTTCCCGTTCCTAGATCCTTTGCAGACACATTTACAATACCATTGGCATCTATATCAAAAGTTACCTCTATCTGTGGAACTCCTGCCATCGCACGCTTAATGCCATTAAGCCTGAAGTTTCCGAGAAGCTTGTTATCTCTTGTAAATCTTCTCTCTCCCTGAAATACCTTAATTTCAACTGATGTCTGGAAATTGCCAGCCGTCGTGAATATCTGGCTGTGCCTTGTAGGAATAGTTGTATTTCTTTCTATAAGCCTGCTTGATATACCACCAACAGTTTCTATTGAAAGAGATAATGGTGTTACATCCATAAGTATAATCTCCGAAGCTGCAGAACCTGGCTTAAGCTGATTGCCAAGCTTTCCACCCTGAACTGCTGCTCCAAGTGCAACACACTCATCCGGATTAAGATTCCTTGATGGTTCTTTTCCCATAATCTGTCTTACCTTATCCGAAACAGCTGGAATTCTTGTGGAGCCTCCAACAAGAAGTACCATACCAATATCATTCTTACTAAGCCCGGCATCACGAAGTGCATTCTCAACAGGAATAACTGTCTTGTTAACCAGATCATCTGTAAGCTCATTAAACTTCTGTCTGGTGATATTCATATCCATGTGATGCGGACCATCCTTCGCAACAGCTATAAATGGAAGGTTAATATTGGCATTCAATGCAGAAGAAAGCTCTTTCTTAGCCTTTTCAGCTTCTTCTCTTAACCTCTGCATAGCCGCTGGATCTTTTGCAAGATTAATTCCATCTGTATCCTTAAACCTACCAACAAGATAATCAACAATACGGGAATCAAAGTCATCCCCTCCAAGATGATTATCTCCGGAGGTTGCAAGAACCTCTATAACATTATCTCCAATATCTATAACAGATACGTCAAAGGTACCTCCGCCAAGGTCATATACAAGCACTTTCTGAGAATCGCCATTATCAAGTCCATATGCAAGTGCAGCGCTTGTTGGCTCATTAATGATTCTTAACACATTAAGCCCCGCTATCTTTCCTGCATCCTTAGTAGCCTGTCTTTGTGCATCATTAAAATATGCTGGCACAGTAATAACAGCATCTGTTACTTCCTCTCCAAGAAATCCTTCTGCATCCTTCTTTAGTTTCATAAGTATATAAGCTGATAACTCCTGTGGCGTATACGCTTTGCCATCTATCTTTTTCTTATAATCAGTTCCCATATGTCTTTTTATTGAAAATATGGTTCTATCTGAGTTAACCGATGCCTGTCTTCTTGCAGCATCCCCAACCAGTCTTTCCTTATTCTTAGTAAATGCAACAACCGATGGTGTTGTTCTATACCCTTCGCTATTAGTAATAACTGTTGGCGAATCACCTTCTATAACTGCCACGCAGCTATTAGTTGTACCAAGATCAATTCCAATTACCTTACTCATAATCCCTCCATAACTCACACTAAGAATAATAACACTTATATTCGATAGTTATAAGTGTATCATATTTATGAGGAATTACCATTAATAAAAGTAGAATTAATTAGAAAATTTATATAAACTTATTCAACTTTACCATTTGCATACATACATTCTATTTATTATATTAGTGTTTAATACATATCACATATACAATTCACAATTATCTATAATAAATGTTACTTATAACCATGCGGCAGCCTCACCCTGAACACCTTTCTCTTAAGCATCTTCCCATCCCATGGAATAAGCGGATATATATAGCTTTTCCCTGTTATAGTCCTGTTAAATGCTATCATAAGTACAGATATAACAACTCCTGAGATAAATCCGGCAAGATTAAATATTTGTGTGAGTATGAGCATAAGCACTCTTAAAAACTTGAAAGCATATCCCATTTCAAAGTTAGTCTGTCCATAGGTTCCAACAGTTACAACCGCCATATAAAGAAGTGCCTCCGGGTTAAACCATCCTGAACTTACAGCATACTCGCCAACAACAATACCTGCCACTATACTTAGCGGTGTTGATAACATAGTTGGTGTATTCACCGCCGCAAGCTTAAGTCCATCTACCGCCAGTTCTAGTATAAGAAGCTGCAGAAGCACCGGTACTGTAATATCATCCGTTATAAGAATGAACTTAAGAAATTCTGGAACCCAATCTGGATTATTAACAAAAAGCAGCCACAACGGTGTTAATATCCATGTCACAATAGAAAAGAAAAATCTTGTGATTCTTAAATATGAACCTATTATAGGAGAGAAATTAAAATCATCCGCCTCCTCTATAATATCAAAGATAGATGCTGGAATTATCATAACTGCCGGAGAATTGTCTACCATAATTACAATATTCCCGTCAAGTATAGCCGCCGTTGCTGTATCCGGGCGTTCCGAATACTTAAACTTCGGAAAAGGATTAATCCACTTATGTGTAAACATACATTCCGCAAGGCTTTCTATATTCATAGTAAGAGCATCAACATCTATCGACTGAATCAACTTTCTCATCCTTGTAAGTACGCACTTGTCTACGGAATCAGATATATAACATATAACTACATCAGACCTTGAACGTCTGCCAACACCATACAACTCCATTGAAAACTTTGGATCACGTATTCTCCGCCTTAATAATGCTGCATTGGCTACAAGTGTTTCAACAAAACCATCTCTTGAACCTCTAAGCACCCTGTCCTTCCATGGCTCTGACACAGAACGCATAGGATATGTCCTACAGTCGATAAGCAGACACTCATCAAAGCCATCTACAACCATAACAGAAACACCTGACAAAAACTGCGTTATGACTGTATCCACATTGCCGCTTTTCTCAACCTCCGTATAAGGCATTCCATTTTCCAGAAATACATCAAGGTTCTCCATGTCCGATTCTTTCAATGAATAAAAAAACTGCATAAGCTTTTCTACCATATCTTCCCTGACAAAACCATCTATAAAAAAGAAACCAGCCCTATGCCCCGCAATCATTACTTCTCTTTGAAGTATATCAAAATTACGTTCCACATTAAGACTAGTTTCTAACCTTTTAATATTTTCTTTAACATTACAGCTGAAATCACTCATTGCAGGCATCCTTTCATTGCTATCTTAACCAGTAATATTAGAACTTCACCAGTAATATTAGAATGTCTGATTTTAATGATTTTATTCCAACTTTATGCACTCTTTTTCATTCCATGCCTTATCTTAAGCTTATTGCAGCAATGCATAAATGCAGGTATTAAGAAAATATCTGCTGCAATCCATGCTGCCGGATTAGCAAGACATGCCCCGTTAAAACCTATAACTGGTATAAGGAATATAGCAACAAGTGTTCTTGCAAGCATCTCAAACACTCCGGCTAGTATTGCAAATACTGAATACCCCATACCCTGTATACAGAATCTGTAAACATTGACTCCTGTAAGAGGTATATAAAACAGAGCTGATGCTATTATGAATCTTCTTGTAAGTCTGATAATCTCAACCTCAGCTGCATCCACAAAAAGAAGTGCTATATAATCTGTTGTAAAGAACAGAACAACAAGTGCCACTACACTGTACACCGCACCTATTATCATAGCAGCTCTTATACCCTTGCCAAGCCTGTCTATCTTTCCAGCTCCAACATTCTGTCCACCATATGTTGCCATAGTAGAACCAAGAGCATCAAAAGGACAACATGTAAAGTTAAACATCTTAGAGCCTGCTGTCATGGCTGCTACATATGACGAACCAAGACCATTTACTGCTGCCTGAAGTATAGTACTTCCAATAGCTGTTATGGAATACTGAAGTCCCATAGGAACACCTATATAGCAAAGATTAACAACATATCTTTTCCTTACAACATTTTCCTGTTTAGTTGCCTTTAATATATCAAACTTTTTATACATATATATTGTACATCCAACACCTGATATAAGCTGTGATACAACAGTTGCAACACCTGCACCTGCTACTCCCATCTTAACATATATAATAAGTATGAAATCAAGTGCTATATTAATAACCGATGATAATACAAGGAAATATACTGGTGTCTTACTGTCACCAAGTGAACGTATTATACCCGATACGATATTATATAGAAATACCGTTGGTATTCCTGCAAATATTATAACAATATAATTATACGCATGCATGAATATATCATCTGGTGTATTAAGCAATCTAAGTATAGGTGCACAAAACACTACTGAAAGTATTGTCATAACAACCGCAAATACCGCACTGCATACATATCCATTAAAAACATATTTTCTAAGCTCACTATACTTTCCCGCCCCGAACTGCTGTGCAACAGGAATTGCGAATCCATTACATATACCCATACAGAATCCAATTATCATAAAGTTTATTGAGCTTGTTGCTCCAACTCCTGCCAGAGCTGATACACCTAACGTCTTACCAACAATCATAGTGTCAACAAGATTATAGAACTGCTGGAATAGCATACCTAAAAGCATAGGAAATGCAAATCCAAGAATCAGCTTGAAAGGTGACCCTTTAGTCATATCCTTTGTCATCTTCAACCTCTTTCTGTGTTATGCAACACTTATTCTGTTCTTAACATCTAACTAAATATGTGTATATGATTATTTTATTAAACCAGCATTAAACAAGCAGCATTTTACGAAAACTAAACGTGTTCACGATATCAGTTAACAGTAACTCTTCCCATAGTTATCCTATCAAGCAGCTTGTTATTCTCTGTAACATTATACCTTGACTTAATCATCTCTTTATAATATTCTCCATCATAATCAAGCAATGATGCACTATCTCCTGCAAAGCCATCACTCTTAACCTGTTGTGCTGCCCTGACAGCATACTTTTCAACAAGCTTTCTACGGCATAATATATTATATATATCTTCCTCACTAAGCCTTGTGTTGTCCTTAGCTTTTTGTGAAAAATCATCATATGTATCCTTAGCATCTGCTTTTATTGATTCTTTTTCACTTTCAGTTACATATATATTATGAATGGCAGTCTCTTTTTCCATTATATAATCATACTCACATAAATCCTTTGCCAGTTGTTTAGCATAATCCCTTGTGAACACGCTGTCAAGTGAATTTTTAAAATGTGTGTTCCAGAAATCATTAGGGTCATCAGGATTATACTTTATAGCCATATCATTAATCTGCTTTTCCACTATATATATATAGTAAGAAAAATCCTTCAGAGTAATATTCTCATCATCTATGCTGATCACAGCTTCATCAAGATGTTTATTATAAACAAAATCTTTGCTCTTATTAAACACAATAAGTATTGCAAGAATAGCCGCTATCAGCACAACACATATGCATACAGTTATAATTTCCACCTTTTTCTTTTTTAAAGTGCCTTTACTCATATAATCACCCCATTCCATACCTTTTACAGCACGATCGTTTGTATTTTTCTTATATTCTTATAATGATGTCGGAGGCTTTTGACCCCGGCATCATTATAATATTACACGCATTTTTATACCTTTATTATACACAATTATCAATTCATTGTGAACTATGAATCCTATTTTTTTACGATTTCCTGATTATAAGCTAATTGTCATTCTCTTTACTACCGCTCATTCTTCCATCTTTGAAAATAGCTGACAAATATATTGTAAAAGGCTCCTGACATATACCTTCAAAGCATATATCAGGAGCCTCCCTTTTATCAAGGAACTACAATGTCATACAAAAGACAATTCAGTCCTTAATATTAATCATATTCTGTTTATTTTGCAATGTGAATTACTTATATAACTCAACAAGTCTCTGTAAGTGCTCGAATCTCTCGTTAGCAACTTCTTCTGACTTAGCAAAGAGTCTTTCAGCTCTTTCTGGGAATGGCTTAACAAGACGTGTATAACGTGCTTCATTGTTAAGGAATTCCTGATATGATCCATCACCCTGCTTAGATGTTAATGTAAATGGATTCTTTCCTTCAGCCTTTAATGCTGGGTTGAATGAGAAGAGGTTCCAGTATCCAGCCTTAACAGCCTTCTTCATTTCATCCTGGCAGTGGTTCATACCACCCTTAGCGATACCGTGAAGTTCGCAAGGAGCATAACCGATGATTAATGATGGTCCATTGTAGTTTTCAGCTTCTTCGATAGCCTTTAATGCCTGAGCTGGGTTAGCACCAAGAGCAATCTGTGCTACATATACATAGCCATAGCTCATAGCGATTTCAGCAAGTGACTTCTTGCCGATTTCCTTACCAGCTGCAGCGAACTGGCAAACTTCACCGATGTTAGAAGCCTTAGAAGCCTGTCCACCTGTATTAGAATACATTTCTGTATCGAATACCATAACATTTACATTCTCACCTGAAGCAAGTACATGGTCAAGACCACCGAAACCGATATCGTAAGCCCAACCATCACCACCGAAGATCCATACAGATTTCTTAGCAAGGTAATCCTTCTTAGCAAGTACTTCTGGAGCTGTTGGGCATCCATCTGCTGCTGCCTTTTCAAGTTCTGCAATAAGAGCTTCTGTAGCTGGTGTGTTTGCCTTAGTATCATTCTTTGTCTCAAGGTACTTAGCTGCTGCTGCCTTAAAGCTGTCTGTTGCCTTATCAGATGCAGCCATTTCTTCGATCTTGGCAATAGCCTGGTCACGAAGAACCTTCTGTCCAAGATACATACCAAAACCATGTTCTGCGTTATCCTCGAATAATGAGTTAGCCCATGCTGGTCCCTTTAATGTATCCTTGTTTACTGTATATGGTGATGTTGCAGCTGGACCACCCCAGATTGAAGAACAACCTGTAGCGTTAGAAATATACATCTGCTCACCAAATAACTGTGTAATTAATCTAGCATAAGATGTTTCTGCACAACCTGCACAGCTTCCTGAGAACTCAAGGAGTGGCTGGTTATACTGAGAACCGATTGGTGTATTTACTAATGCTGGCTTAATATCCTTCTTACCTACGTTAGCTACAAGGTAATCGAATACTGGCTGCTCTTCTGCCTGTGATTCCTGTGGAACCATCTTAAGAGCTTCTCCAGCCTTAGGACATACAGTAACACATTCGCCACATCCCATACAATCTAATGGAGATACTGACATTGTGTACTTCATTGTTGTGTCTGTTGCATGCTTAGAATCAGCAAGCTTAATCTGTGAAGGAGCTTCTGCCTGTTCCTTAGCATCAAGAATGAATGGTCTGATAGTAGCATGTGAACATACGAATGCACAGCTGTTACACTGAACACAGCTTGCTGGATCCCACTCAGGAACCATAACGGCTGTTCCTCTCTTCTCGTATGCTGAAGCACCTGTCTCAAACTGACCATCTGCAATATCCTTAAATGCAGATACTGGAAGGCTGTCACCATCCATCTTTCCGATAGGATCAAGAAGTTCGTTAACCATCTTAACTGTAGCAGGACGTCCTGTTCTTTCAACTGGCTTCTTATCATCAACTGCTGTTGCCCAGTCTGCTGGTACTTCTACCTTATGTACTGCATCAACACCTGCATCGATAGCCTTATAGTTCATCTCAACTACTGCATCACCCTTCTTGCTGTATGACTTCTTAGCAGCTGCCTTCATATATTCAACAGCTTCATCAATAGGCATTACGTTAGCAAGCTTGAAGAATGCTGACTGTAAGATTGTGTTAGTTCTCTTACCCATACCAATTTCAATAGCTTTATCAATAGCGTTGATTGTGTAAAGCTGGATATTATTCTTAGCAATATACTGCTTAGCTTCTGCTGGCATATGCTGGTTAAGTTCTTCATCTGACCACTGGCAGTTAATCATAAAGATTCCGCCTGGCTTAACATCCTGAACCATCTTATAACCCTTAACAACATATGAAGGATTATGACATGCTACGAAGTCAGCCTGATTGATATAGTATGGACTTCTGATTGGGTTATCACCAAATCTTAAGTGGCTGATTGTGATACCACCTGTCTTCTTAGAGTCATACTGGAAGTATGCCTGAATATACTTATCTGTATGGTCACCGATAATCTTAGTAGAGTTCTTGTTAGCACCTACTGTACCATCACCACCAAGACCCCAGAACTTACATTCTACTGTACCAGGAGCTGAAGTAATAGGAGCTGGCTTAACCTCTGGAAGTGAAAGGTTAGTAACATCATCAACAATACCGATTGTGAATCTGTTCTTTGGCTCATCCTTCTCTAATTCCTTATATACAGCGAATACTGATGAAGGAGGAGTATCCTTTGAACCTAAGCCATAACGTCCACCAACTAATGTGATATCGTTAAGACCTGCTTCACGAAGTGTTGTAGCAACATCAAGGTAAAGTGGCTCACCAAGTGATCCTGGTTCCTTAGTTCTGTCAAGAACAGCAACCTTCTTAGCTGTCTTAGGAAGAACCTTTAAGAGTGCCTTAGATGACCATGGACGGTAAAGTCTTACTTTAACAAGACCAACCTTCTCACCCTTAGCTGTTAAGTAATCAATAACTTCTTCTGCAACGTCGTTGATAGAACCCATAGCTACGATAACTCTGTCTGCATCAGGTGCACCATAGTAGTTAAATAAGTCGTAGTTAGTACCAAGCTTCTCGTTAACCTTCTTCATGTACTTTTCTACTACTTCTGGAAGTTCATCATATACTGTGTTACATGCTTCACGATGCTGGAAGAATACATCTCCGTTTTCATGTGAACCACGCATAGCTGGCTTGTTAGGGTTAAGTGCATGAGCACGGAACTCTTCAACCTTGTCCATTGGGCACATTTCCTTAAGATCTTCGTAATCCCACTTTTCAATCTTCTGAATCTCGTGTGATGTACGGAAACCATCAAAGAAGTTGATGAATGGAACCTTGCCATCAATAGCTGCAAGATGTGCAACTGGGCTTAAGTCCATAACTTCCTGTGGGTTTGTCTCAGCAAGCATAGCAAAACCTGTCTGACGACATGCATAAACATCACTATGATCACCAAAAATGTTAAGTGACTGTGTAGCAACTGTACGAGCTGATACATCAAATACACAAGGAAGCTG
>OHMA01000845.1_pt1 | contig 15059 bp, 10 predicted proteins | sample 1569171 | NCBI WGS metagenome assembly OHMA01 (sample SAMEA3879580, study PRJEB24766) | human gut metagenome | biome: human-associated habitat; feature: feces | place: USA | collected 1985/1987
TGCTGACCGTGCTGGGATTCATTCTGCCCGCCCTTGCAAAGCGCGAGCAGACCGCTGCCAAAAAGTAACCTGAATATGCTTAAAAAGGGCCGGTCAGCATTGACCGGCTCTTTTCAGATACACCCAAGGAGGTTTATTTTTATGATCGCATCCGAAGTCCGTGAAATGCTGTCCTTCATCGACGGCAACCCCACCGCATACCACACCACCGCCGCTGTGCGGGATATCCTGCTGAAGGCAGGCTTTGCCGAGCTGCTGGAAAGCCGCAAGTGGGCGCTGGAACCCGGCAAGGACTATTTTGTCTGCCGCAACGGTTCCAGCATCATCGCCTTCCGCATGGGCGACCAGCTGGAAAATTACAGCTTCAACGTTGCCGCCGCCCATACGGATTCTCCCTGCTTCCGCATCAAGGAGAACGCCGAGATCCACATGGGGCAGAACTACACCAAGCTGAACACCGAGGGCTACGGCGGCATGATCTGCGCCACATGGATGGATCGTCCGCTGTCTGTGGCGGGTCGTGTGCTGGTGCAGGAGAACGGCGCTATCGTATCCCGTCTGGTGGCACTGGACCGCGACCTGCTGATGATCCCCAGCGTGGCCATCCACATGAACCGCGAGGTCAACGATAAGGCTTCCTTCAACAAGCAGGTGGATATGCTGCCTGTGCTGGGCGGCGCCTGCGAGGAGGGCGCGCTGAAAAAGCTGATCGCAGAGGAGCTGAAGGTGTCCGAGGAGCAGATCCTTGGCAGCGATTTGTTCCTCTATGTGCGGGAAAAGGCCACCGTCTGGGGCTGCAACGAGGAGTTCATCTCCTGCGGCCGTCTGGACGACCAGCAGTGCGTTTACGGCATCCTGAAAGGTCTGCTGACCGCCAAGAACGCCCGCTCCATCGGCGTGGCAGCCTTCTTTGATAACGAGGAAGTCGGCTCCGGCACCAAGCAGGGCGCAGCTTCCACCTTCCTGTACGATGTGCTGCACCGCATTGCCCAGAGCCTTGGCGGCAACGACGAGGACTTCCACCGCGCGGTGGCTTCCAGCTTTATGGTCAGCGCCGACAACGCCCACGCCGTGCACCCCAACCACCCGGAGCACACCGATGTGAACAACTGCACCTACATGAACAAGGGCGTGGTCATCAAGACCCACGCAGGTCAGAAGTACACCAGCGATGGCATGAGCGTTGCCGCCGCCCGGGAACTGGCTGCCCGCGCCGGTGTGCCGCTGCAATACTTTGCAAACCGCTCCGATAAGGTGGGCGGCAGCACGCTGGGCAATCTGGCTATGGCACAGGTGTCCATGAACTGCGTGGACATCGGCCTGCCCCAGCTGGCGATGCACTCCTGCTACGAGACCGCCGGCGCAGAGGATACCCTCTCGCTCATCAAACTGATGCAGGAGCTGTACAGCAGCCACTTTGAAGAGACTGCTTTCGGCACCCTTTCCATCAGCAAATAAACCGATAAAAGCAAAAAAGACTGCTGTGCGCTGTTTTGCACGGCAGTCCTTTTTGTGTAAAAGTTGATTTTCCGTGGCCGGTTAAGCTCGGATATAGAAATCCGATGGTAGTTGTGGTAAAATAAGGCATCCGGGAGCGCCGGGCGCTCCGCTGCAACATCAAAAATGGAGGTTTTCTATGAAAAAGACCTATCGCTCGCTCTTTTGTCTGCTTGCGGTGCTGCTGCTCAGCGTCAGCGTGCTGCCCTCTGCTTCGGCGCTGTTTTCCAAGAAGCTCTACTATTATGGTGTAGTAGAGGGTGTCAGCCGCACCGTGGAAGGCAAGGTGGAGTCTATTCTGGTGACTGCGGAAGAGCAGGAGACCTATCAGATGATCGTTACCGACAGCACCGTCTGGCAGGACCATGACGAAAAGACCACCTCCGACCCCGCTACCCTTGCGGTAGGCGAGCAAATCTGTGTGGTGCACGACCCGGCTGTGATGATGTCGCTGCCGCCGCAGTCGGTGGCGTATACCGTCATCCGCAACTTCCCCGCAGGCACGGATCTGGAACAGGAAGCCCGGGATGCCGCCTGCCCGGTGAAAAAGTTCTTCGCCGACACCCGCAAGGCCATTTCGGACTGGTTCTACCAGACCATGCCCATCTGAGCGTAACATTCCCTCTATAACGCAAAAAACTGCTGCCCCGTACCGGATGCCAAAGCGTCCGGGCAAAGGGGCAGCAGTTTTTTTATGCAAGGTTATGCGGTGGTTTGCGGCAAAAACGCTGCAGACCGCTATTTATTTTCGGGGGGTAACGCGGAAGCGCTTTACCACCTGTTCCAGTGCGCTGATGTCCACAGGCTTGGACAGGTGTTCGTCCATGCCGGCTTCCTTACTCTTTTGCATATCCTCAAGGAAGGCGTTGGCGGTCATGGCAAGGATGGGGATGGTGCGTCCCAGCGGGTTTTCGCCGCTGCGGATGCGGCGGGTGGCTTCCAAGCCGTCCATCACCGGCATCTGCACGTCCATCAAAATCATATCATAGTCGCCGGGCTTCACGCTGGCAAAGGCATCCACGATCTCCTGACCGTTGGGGCAGATGGTGCAGCTTGCGCCTTTTGTTTCCAGCAGCATTTGCAGAATCTCGGCGTTGATGGCGTTATCCTCGGCACAGAGGAACTTCATGCCGGACAGGGGAGAAGTGGTCTCTTCTTCCTCCGGGAGCGCCTGCGCCTTTTGCACCGTGTCCGCTTCGGTGTCAATGGGGAATTCCAGCACCACCTCAAAGCGGGTGCCCTTACCGGTGGCACTCTCTACGCTGATGGAGCCGCCCATCAGGTCTATGACGCTTTTGGTAATCGCCATACCCAGACCCGTGCCCTGCACCTTGTTGGTGCCGGAGCGCTCCTCCCGGGTAAAGGGGTCGAAAAGGGTCTTTTGGTAGTCCGCGCTCATGCCGATGCCGTCATCCTGCACCACAAAGCGGTACCGGGCGTAGTGCTCGTTCCGGGGCAGCTCTTCCACCTCCAAACGGATGTGCCCACCGGTGGGCGTATACTTGACCGCATTGGAGAGGATGTTCATCAGCACCTGATTCAAACGGTTGGGGTCGGCCAGCACGTTTTCGTGCTGCAGATTGGTGCTTACCGTAAAGGTCTGGCGGCGCTGGCCTGCCTGCTGGCGGATGATGCTGTCCAGCTGGCTGATCTGCTGGGGCAGGTTCATTTTTTCCACATGCAGGGTGGTCTTGCCGCTCTCGATGCGGCTCATATCCAGAATATTGTTGATGATGCCCAGCAGCAGCTGACCGGAGCTTTCCAGCTTGCCCAGATGCTCGGCAAGCTTTTCCGGCTCGTGCAGCTCGTTTTTCATCAGGGTGGTGATGCCGATGATGGCGTTCATGGGGGTGCGGATATCGTGGCTCATGTTGGAAAGGAAGTCCGTCTTGGCTTTGCTGGCACGCTCGGCAGACTGCAGCGCCTCGGCGGCAGCATCCTGCGCCCGCCGCATCTCGTCGTTTGCCTGCGTCAGCTGGATGTTATACTGCTCCAGACGGAGGTTCGTCTTTTTTTCAGCCTGCAGCTCCCGCTGCTGCTTTTCCCGCAAAAGGAACCAGCCAGCAATGACTGCCGTAATCGAAAACACCGTTGCAAAGCCTACAATAACGACCATGACGATATTGACCAGCTTCTGCGTATTCACGGCCACATATTTTGCCGGAACAAGGAACGCCAGCGTCCACTGGGCGTTTTCCATCTGCTTCAGGGCGTAGTAATACTCAGTTCCGTCCAGCACGGCGTTGGAATAACAGGAGCCTGTGCGGGCAAGCCGCTCCTTTGCTGCTGCAAAGGAAGAACCGTGCAGATAGGACATCTGGGAGAGCACGGTGTATACGTTGTGCCCCTTCAGCAGCTCGGTATCATTGGCGTTGAACAGCTTGAAGCCGTTATTATCCAGCACATAGACACTGTTGTTATTTTCGTAGGCGTCGCAGCGGAAATAATCGTTCAGCTGGGTCATGCTCTGGGAGATGCCAAAGTAGCGCAGGGTGATCTCTTTTTCTCCGCTTTGCAGTGTGATGGGGGTGGAGAGCTGTTCCAGAAACACCATCCGGGAGTCGTCCACGGTCAGCGAATTGGAAACATAGCTGACCCGCTGCGGCGCGTTTTCCAGATAGTTCATTTCCCGCAGCAGACCCGTGCGGCCATACTCGGTATAATAACGCCCGGCAGCATCCACGGCGATCAGTTCGATCTGTTTTTCATGGTAATTGGAAAGCTCCGACAGCTTTTTCAGATAGCGGTAGAGATCGGTATCAGTCTCCAGCGGGGTGTTGTATAAATAATTACACTGCACATTCACCTCGTCCCAGTGGTTGTCGATCACATCCTCCAGACTGTGGAACATCTGGTGAGTGACCTCTTCCATCTGGCTCAGCCGCTCGTGGTAGACAAGGTTTTGGATGTAGGTCTGGCTCATGACAAAAAGGGTCAGGATCAACACGATGATGACAAAGCCGAAGCCCACAAACAGCTTTTTATAGATTTTGTTGTTCACATCCAGTATCTCCTGTCCGTTTTATTCAACTCCATGCGGTGTCTGCCCGGCTGATGGTGGTGTATCCGCCAAAGAAAGCCTTTGCGGCATCCATGCCCACCACGCCGCTGTCTGTCACCGTTGCTTCGGCAGCCAGCTGGTCGCTCACACCGCAGATGGCAACCTGATAAGTCTTGCCCGCCTCCGGCTGCACCGGGCTTACCAGCACATAGGGGTAGCCCTTGCCGTTGCCGTAGGCATCGTAACCAGAAGCCAGCAGGTCGCTGATCTGCTGGCCGGTCAGGGTGACGGTCTGGATGGTGCGGTTCCAGCCGGTGGGCAGGATGACCGAAAGGTCGTAATCCGTAATGCCCTTGGCGTACAGCTTGGCGGCTACGCCGTGGTGGTTCTGATCGGTGGGGTTGCCGGGGATCCATGTGCTCAGCGAGACCAGCGCAAGGTCGCTGCCGGTAGCCTGTGCAAAGCAGCGGCCTACCAGCATGGCGCAGTCCTGCTGCGAAAGCTCCTCCGTAACGGTAGTGATGACATCCGGGGTGTTGTTCACCACACTGTCCTGATCCTCGTCCAGCTGACGGATGACATCCTCCATGGTGGCGTTGCCCTTCATGAAGTCCAGCATTTTAAGGCCGGTGGTCACGAAGGTGTTTTCCCAGCCGGAATAGATAAAGGGCGCGGTGTTGCCTGCGTTCAGGGTATCGGCGATGTCGGCATAGTAGGTGCCGTCTGCCTTTGCACCCTTGAAGGGCAACAGGCTGCTTTTCAGCGCCGTTGCGGGCTGCAGAGCGCTGGTGCCTGCAACGGTGGAAAGCACACGCATCACCTTGAGCGCATCTTCCAGCTTCTGGGGGTTCTGTTTCAGCTTTTTATTCAGACCGTAGAAGCGGTTCACATTCAGCACAAAAACGTTCTGGGTGCCGTCCTCGGAAAGATAGGGCATCAGGCCGAATTTATCGGCGTTGCCGTCTGCCTCCACAATGCCGTTGGTGTTTCCGATCAAAAACAGGGTATTCCCCTCGGCCATCCTCTGCAGGGTCACATTGTCGTCAAGAGCATCGCCGGAGTCGTTCAGCATTCCGATGTCCTTCCACTTTTTGACATACGCCATTGCCTGCATCATGCCGGGGGTGTTGCTGACGTTTGCCTTGCCGGAAAGATAATCCTTCTGCCACAGTCTGCCGTCCAGCGTGCCGAGGAAATCGGCATCTGCAATATTGCACAGATACTGGAAACCATAGGCCGGATACTGGATCTGCGGCAGGCAGAAATCGACCCCGGCTTCCTTGGCTTTTGCAGCCAGCACTTCCAGCTCAGCGAAAGAATTGGGCAGTTCCCAGCCGTGTTCCCGCAGCAGGGTCTTGTTGTAGGTGATGCCGTAGCAGTTGTAAACCGAGGGCAGCAGATAGATGGCACCGTTGTCGAACACGTCCTGCAGACGGGACTCCACATAGTTATCCGTAAAATCGTAGCCGGAAAGGTCCAGCAGTTTGTCGGAGACCAGATCGATCTGGGGGTCGTAGTAGGTCAAGGTGCAGACGTCCGGCAGGTCGCCTGCCGCAAACATATTCTGCAAACAGGTGGTGGTGTTATCGCCGCTGTATGGCACGACCTCGATATTCACTTCCGGGTAAACGCTGTGCACCTGCTCAATAAAGGCTTCTATCTCCTTATAAGGTGCCATAAAGGTGACGGCTTCGTGCGCATCTGCTGTTTTGCTTTCAGCCTTGCCACCGCCGCAGGCGGTCAGCGCTGCCGTGGCAGCTGCAACGCTGCAAGCCTGCAAAAAGGAGCGGCGGGAGATCTTTTTTATCATATAAATATACTTTCCTCACATTTTCGGAAGGCAGTACTGCGCAAGTGCAGGAGCGCAGTGCTACCTTAGCGATTCTTACACACCCCACAGGAACCCCTACGCTCGCGGCCTGTCCGCACGGGGCATACGCCGATTTTCCCATAAAATAACAATCATATTGTATCATTGTAACAAAAGTGTTTCAAGCTGTTTTTTGAAGGATTTTGCATGGAAAAGGGCGAACAACCGCGTGCTTTGCAGCTGCACGGCATAAAAATACCCCTGACACCAGGGAAGGATATCAGGGGGTATGGTATTCCGGGCACGCTGTTTTATTGCAGGGGCTCTTTTGCGCGCAGACGCCGAAAGGTGTCCTCTTTTACAAGCTCGATGACCACCGCTGTCAGGGGGATAAAGAAGATAATGCCGATGATGCCAAAAAGCTTTCCGCCGATCATGGCGGCAATAAGGGTGTACAGCGGCGAAAGCCCCACGGATTTTCCCACCACACGGGGATAAATGAACTGGTTTTCAACAAACTGCACGGCAAGGTACACGATCAGGCAGCGCACCGCCAGCACAGGGTCTACCAACAGCACAAGGAACACACTGACCACGCAGGAGATCAGTGCACCCACATAGGGGATGATGGCGCAGATGGCGGTGAGCACGCCCACCAGACTGCCGTAGGGGATCTTGAAAACGGAAAATGCAAGAGCCATCAGAACGCCAAGAATCACTGCCTCGCTGCATTGTCCCGTTAAAAAGTTTGCAAAGGACTGCCGGAACAGCCGGCAGAACTTCAGCACCCCGGCGGCGTGGGCGGGCTTCAGGTAGGCGCACACCAGCGTGCGGGCTTGGTGGCCGAGGCTCTCCGTACTAAGGGACATATAGACGGAGATGATCAGCGCAAACGAGGCGGTGATCGCGATATTCACCGTGGCAGAGACAGCCCCTACCGCATTGACCAGCACCGTGTCGATGCTTGCGGTGACCTTGTGCAGCAGCTGCTCCCAGTTGATGCCCTCCAGCCAGTTCATCAGCCAGCCCATGTCAGCATCCTGTGCGTTGAGATAGGCAGTCCAGCGGGGAATATTGGCCTCGATCTGCACATACAGGCTGTGGAAGGACTGCACCAGCTCCGGAATCAGCAAAGTCAGCGCCAATACCAGCACCAGCACAACGCCCAGCAGGGTGATGAAAAAGCTGAGAAGGTGGATGGCTTTCGCCGAGGGCTGCTTTTTGGCCTTGCCGAACAGGCGGTTCAGCCGCTTTTCCAGACCGGTCATGGGCACGTTGATAAAAAGCGCCAGAATGCCGCCCGCCAGAATGGGCAGTATCAGATCTATCAGCTTTGCGGCAAAGGCCAGAACGTCAGAAAGCCGCAGCAGCGCTACAAAAAGCGTTACCCCTACCACGGTAACGAGCAGAGATTGTTTTGTTTTTGGTTCCATGAAAAAGTTCCTTTCCCGGAAGATTGTGGCAGCAGGCAGCAAAAAGACCGCCCGCCGACTCTTTTTGGTATTGTAATCGGAAGAAAAGGGCTTGTCAAGACGAGAGAAAGGGAAACGGGACGTTATAAAAGCAGATTGCGAGAATGCAAGCGGGAGCTTTTCAGTAGGGAAAAAGCGTGGTATACTTGGCCAGAGCAAATTTAAAAAAATTGAGAGAAACACAGCTTGAAAGGAAATAGATCATGTCGAAAGATGAATATCTGATTACAGATGCGCCGCTGAAAGCGCTGACGGTTTTTGCAATGCCAATGATCCTTGGCAGCTTTTTTCAGCAGGTCTATAACATGGCAGATTCCATCATAGTCGGTCAGTTTGTCGGCTCCTCGGCACTGGCGGCTGTCGGTGCCTGTGCTGCGCTGACCAATGTTTTTATTTGCGTGGCGCTGGGTGCCGGTGTGGGTGCCGGTGTGCTGGTAAGCCGCTATTTTGGCGCTAAAAACTATGGCAAAATGAAAACCATCGTGTCAACGTCCCTGCTCAGCTTTCTGGTTTTGAGCGTTGTCCTTGGCGTTTTTGGCTTTAGCTTTTCCCGTGCTATGATGAGCGGCTTGCAGACCCCCGCCGACATTCTGGAGGATGCGGTGCTGTATCTGCGGGTCTATTTTGTGGGCTTCCCGTTTTTGTTCATGTACAACATTCTTTCCACCATGTTTACCTCCATTGGGGAGTCCAGGATCCCGCTGGGTCTGCTGATCTTTTCCTCCATCCTGAATATTTTTATGGATCTCTGGATGGTGGCGGGGCTTGGCTTGGGCGTGTTTGGCGCAGCCCTTGCCACGTTGATCGCACAGGGCATTTCTGCGGTGTTTTCGTTTTTGATCTTCCTGCACCGGATGCGGCAGTATAAAAGCCCCTTTAAAAGGTTCGACCGGCAGGAGCTGGCTTCCATGCTCCGCATTGCGGTGCCGTCGGTCTTGCAGCAGTCCACCGTGTCCATCGGCATGATGATCGTGCAGGCGGTGGTAAACCCCTTCGGCACACAGGCGCTTGCCGGATATGCAGCAACGATGCGGGTAGAAAATGTTTTCTCGTTGATCTTTGTCTCCATCGGCAATGCGGTCTCGCCGTTTATTTCCCAGAATCTTGGTGCAAAGAAGATCGACCGCCTCAAAAAAGGCTACCACGCTGCACTGGTGCTGGACCTGTGCTTTGCGGTCATTGCCTTTGCGGTCATTGAAACCCTGCACACCCAGATCTCCTCGCTGTTTCTGGGCAAGGACGGAACGGCGCTGGCCTATCAGGTGTCCGGTGATTATATGCGGTGGCTGGGTTACTTCTTCATCTTCATGGGCATCAAGATGGCGACCGATGGCGTGCTGCGCGGGCTTGGTATCATGCGCCCGTTCCTCATTGCCAACATGGTAAACCTTGCCATCCGCCTGTCCGTTGCCCTGATCTGTGCACCGCGCTTTGGTATTGCCTTTGTCTGGCTTGCCGTCCCGGCAGGGTGGCTGGCAAACTTTCTGGTCTCCTATGCGGCGCTCAGAAGATCGTGGCCGACGGAAAATGCAGCGGCACCTCAATGATTTTGTGCAGCGCGAACGGGTGGTGGCCTGCTGGGAAAAGTTCAAGGGGCTTTTCCGTCTGGTGGAGCATTCCTGATGGACACCGCACTGCGGCGTAAAAAATAGCAAAGGGCTGCTGCACAGTGAGATAGCTGTGCGGCAGCCTCTTTTTCTATATGCGCCCCGGTCTGTTACAGCGGTTTACTTTTGGCAGGAGAAATGTTATGATACACCTTAGAAAAAAGCAAGGAGGAGCTACGATGGGCATTGCAGGGAACGAATGGGGTTTTCAGGTGGGCACGTTGCCCAAAGGTGCGCGGGATAAGATCAGCGATGTGCCGGGGGTGACGGTAGGGCACTGCACCTTGGCAGACGGCGTGGTGCAGACGGGCGTAACGGCGCTGCTGCCCCACCAAGGGGACGTGTTCCACGAAAAGGTGCTGGCGGCCAGCTATGTCATCAACGGCTTTGGCAAGACCACCGGCCTTGTGCAGATCGACGAGCTGGGCACGCTGGAAACGCCCATCCTGTTTACCAACACCCTCAGCGTGGGCACGGCACAGACCGCGCTGGTAAAGTATATGCTGGAGAAAAACCCCGACATCTGCGAGACCACCGGCAGCGTGAACCCGGTGGTCTGCGAGTGCAACGACAGCGGCCTGAACGACATCCGGGGGCTTCATGTGACCGAGCAGCACGTTTTTGCCGCGCTGGCAGATTGCAAGGCAGATTTTGCCGAGGGTGCCGTAGGTGCCGGGCGGGGGATGCGCTGCCACGGGCTGAAAGGCGGCATCGGCTCCGCCTCACGGGTGGTGGAACTGGACGGAAAACCCTACACCATGGGTGCGCTGGTGCTCTCCAATCACGCGCTGTTCGATGACCTCATCGTGGCGGGCACGCCCATCCACACCCTGCTGAATAACAGCATCCCGCCCCATGAGGATAAAGGCTCCATCATCACGGTGCTGGCCACGGATATCCCCCTGAGCGAGCGGCAGCTGCGGCGGCTGTGCCGCCGGGCGCTGGTGGGGCTTTCCCGCACAGGTTCCTACTGCGGCAACGGCAGCGGCGAGATCGTCATCGCCTTCACCACCGCCAACCGGGTGCCGCACTATTCGGAGAAAGCCCTGCTGCCCATGACCCTGCTCCACGATGATGCAATCAACCCTTTGTTCCGGGCGGTGGCAGAGTGCGTGGAGGAAAGCGTTCTCAGCAGCCTGCTCCACGCCGAGACGGTTACCGGCAACCATGGCCAAACCTTCCACAGCCTGACAGAACTTCTGAAAAACCGCGCCTGAGGCGCTGCAATACAGAAAAAAGCCCTGCATCCGGTGCAGGGCTTTTGCTTTACTTAATAGCGGCGGTGGATCTTTTTGGTAGGCTTGCGGCGGTTCCAGTTGGAGCACAGCAGCCACAGCCCATAGATCAGGGCGGCGATCAGGCTGAGCACCAGCACCACCTTCAGGTACAGGCTGGTCAGGAACTCCTTCACCTTGTCCACCCCGAATAGCAGCGGGTTGCGGGCTACGTCCTGCCCGGCGATCAGCTCCACCACGCCGATGGTCTCGCCCGCCAGCTTCAGCTCCACCGTGCCCACTACATCGCCCTGCTGGATGGGGGCACAGACGTAGTCCGGCAGATGGAAGTATTTCTGGGTGACGGTGCCGTCGCTGGTGGAGGGCAGCAGGGTCATCATGCTGTCGTTGGGGTACAGCTGCAAGGTGTCGGTGTCGGAGGAATATCGGACCGGGATCTCCGCAATGGTCAGGTCGGTGTCCAGCGCAGCCTGAATGGAAAAGCTGTCGAATACCCAGTCCATCAGTTTGACCGTCTCGAACAGGGCAGGGCGGCGGTTGGCGTAGCCGAAGGTATCGCAGCTGTCGGGGCTGTCCATCACGCAGAAGATATAGGTGGCACCGTCCTTGTTGCCCCACGAAACATAACTTTGGGTGCCGGTATCGTTTTTAAAGGCGGTCACATTGCACATGCCGCCCTGCATGGCGCTGCGGTAGTAGCTGCCGCCGCTGGCTTTGCTCAGCGCGGCGTTCTGGCTGACCAGCACCGAGGAGGAGCGGTGCTTCTCCTTGGCGGGCATGGTAAAGCTGGGCGCGCCGGACACCTCCACAAAGGCGTCAAAGCTCATCAGGTAACGCAGAATCAGGTACATATCCACCGCACAGGTGGTGTTGCCGCTGTCGATGCCGCAGGCGTCTGTCCAGCTGCTGGCGGTGGTGCCGATGCGCTGGGACAGGGTGTTCATCTGCGCCACCCAGCCGTCCAGATCGCCGCCGGAAAGGGTGTACGCCACACCCATGGCTGCCTCGTTGGCATTGCGGGTAAGCATGGCGTACATGGCTTCCCGGTAGGTGAAAGTCTCGTTGGAGCGCATATCCGCGTTGTTGGTGTTGTAAACGTAGTCCGAGATGGCAAAGGGCATCTGGAAGGTGCTGTCCAGCTGGTCGGCGTAGTTGGTCAGCAGCACGGCAAGGGTCATATATTTGGTCAGACCGCCGGCAGACACCTGCTTTGTGCTGTCCTTATCATAGACGATGATGTTAGTATCCGTGTTCACGATATAGGCGCTTGCAGCCTGCACCTGATACACCGGGCTGGGGTCGAACATGGCCCCGGCGGGCAGCACAAGGCAGCTGAGCAGAAATACAAGTGAAAGAACCAATGCAAAAATACGTTTCATGTGGACAATTCCTTTAAAAAGCGATAAAATATACGGGATACGGCTGCGCTGTGCGGCGCGCCGGAAGATCAATTTTGCAGCAAGTGTGCTGTGTTCTATAATAATAACAGGTTTGCCGGGGTGTTACAAGAGCCTTGCGGTGTTTTACACCGTTCTTTCGCTCCGGCAGGGAGGGCAGGAATGGTATATCTTACAGGGGATACCCACGGCGATATCCAGCGCTTCAAGCAGGGCAAGCTGCGCTGGCTGGGCAAGAAGGACACCGTGGTGGTGCTGGGGGATTTCGGCTTTGTGTGGGACGGCAGCGCCGCAGAGCGCAAGCGGCTGGACTGGCTGCGCAAGCGCCCCTACACGATTCTGTTTCTGGACGGCAGCCACGAAAATTACGACCTGCTGGCACAGTACCCGGAGACTGAACTTTTCGGCGGCAGGGTACAGAGCCTTGGCGGCAATGTGTACCATGTGTGCCGGGGCAGCGTGCTGGAGCTGGAGGGTAAGACCTATCTCTGCTTCGGTGGTGCGGAAAGTCAGGATAAGGACGACCGGGAGCCGGGCGTGAACTGGTGGAAGCAGGAGATGCCCAGTGACGAGGAATACGACACCTGCCGCCGCAACTTAGAGACAGTAGACTACAAGGTAGATTATGTGCTGACCCACGATGCACCAAGCAGATTTTTGGATTTTACCGCCCTTGCCCTTGGCGAAAGCAACCGTCTGCACCTGTTTCTGGACGAGATCTTGCTCAAGCTGACCTACGAAAAATGGTTTTTCGGCTGCTACCACAAGGATGTGCAGCTTTCCACCAAGAGCCGGTGTGTGTTCTGTGACGTCATCCCCATGGGCGAGCGGCGCACCGGGCTGTTCCACCGATAGGAGGCAAAATGCAGGTCACGGTAAAACTATCCTCCCGGGAGGGCGCGGCGCACATCAGCGGCATTTTGGCGGGCTTTACTCTGCTGGCAAAGCGCGGGGAGCTGACATTGCGGGTGCAGGACGTGCGGCAGGGCAATCCCCTTGCCCGGGAAGCGCTGCTGGAAACCGAGATCGACGGCCGCACGGTGGTGTTTGACCTGATGGACGGCTACTTCTACAACGACCCGGCGGCGGTGCTGGCGCTGTTCCAACGGGCAGATGTGGTGTTCAAACGTTCCTTTTCGGAGGAGAAGAACCGGCAGTTCCCGGGCGATATCTCCGCAAAGCTGCGGCCATTGGGACTGAACTATTACGTTACCTGCCCGGGCTCGCCGCTGGAAGCGGAGCGCAGCGCAAAGAGCCGCCTGAAGCAGTGGGCGCTTTCTACCCGCTGCTACCCGCAGGACTTTGAAGCCTGCCTGACCCGGGTGCGCAAAAAGCCGCGCATCCTCTTTCTGACCCGTCTGTGGGACCCGGATGAGCCGGCGGTGCGGCAATACCCGGAACTGCAGGCAGAGTGGCGGCAGGTGAACGCCGACCGCATTGAGCTGCTGCACCGGCTGCAAAGCGCCTTCCCGGAGCAGTTCACCGGCGGCGTATCCGACAACGCCTGTGCCCGGCAGCTGTGCCCGGAGCTGATCGTGCCGGACAAGCTGACCGGCAAGCGGGCGTATCTGCACCGGATGCAGCACACGGAAATCTGCGTGGCTTCTACCGGACTGCACGGCTCTACCGGCTGGAAGTTGGCCGAGTATGTGGCGGCGGGGCGCGCCATCGTTACCGAGCCGCTGCGGTACACCCTGCCGGGCGGCTTTGAAGAAGGCAAAAACTATAAAACATATACGTCCCCGGCAGAGTGCGAGGCGCAGCTGCGGCAGCTGCTGGCAGACCCGGCGGCGATCTTAGCCATGGCGCAGCACAATGCGGCGTACTATCAAGCGTGGCTGCGGCCGGAGCAGCAGGTGCGGCAGGCTTTGCGGCAGCTGGAAACAGGGGAAATGTAAGGGGAAAATGGGGTATGGAAGAGCAGAAACGGCATAGCGGCTTTGAGGCGATGCGCATTCTCAGTATGGTGATGATCGTTCTGATGCATGGCATTGGGCACGGCGGGCTGGGCAGTGCGGCACCGCAGGGGTCGGCGGCATTCTGGATCTACTGGCTGCTGTTTATTCTGGCGCGTGTGTCCACCAACTGCTTTGTAATGCTTTCCGGCTATTATCTGTCGGAGCGCAAGGGGGCTGTCCGCGCCGGGCGGCTGTTCCGCATCGGGGCACAGGTGTGGTTTTACTCCATGCTCACTTTCTGCGTTGCGGTCAGGGCGGGGGCAGTCCCGCTTTCGGCGGTCAAGCTGCTTCGGGCGCTGCTGCCCCTTACCTCCAACGGCTACTGGTTTGCCTCGGCCTATTTTCTGATGTACCTCTCGGTGCCGGTGCTGAATGCGGTGGTGCAGAGCCTTGACCGGCGGCAGTACAAAACGCTGCTGCTGGTGGCGCTGCTGCTGCAAAGCGTGTGGGGCACGCTGTTCTACTGGGCAACGGATGAAACCTTTGTGAATAACGGGTACAGCTTTATCTGGTTCTACACTCTGTATTTTATGGCCGCTTATTTCCGCAAATACCGGGTGACCGTGCCCAGCGGGCTGTGTTTGCTGGCATATCTGGCAGCTTCGGCGGCGGGGCTGTTCAACCGGATGCTGGCGCTGCGGGTGGAAAACGCCCTGCACCTGAACGGCTTTGCGAATACCGTCAACGGCTATCAGGCACTGGCTACGGTCATCGCCTCGGCAGCAATGTTTTTGCTGTTCCAGAATATCCGTATCCGCTCGGACTACTGGCGGCGCTGGGTCTTTCGGCTGGCACCGCTGTCCTTTGGGGTGTATCTGCTGCACGACAGCGATTTTACCCGGGCGCTGCTATGGCAGCTGGTGGATCTGCCCCGGTTCGGCGGGGCGCTGCTGCCCTCGCTGGCGTATCTGACTGGTGCGGTGCTGCTGGTTGCCGCTGCGGGCTACGCGGTGGATGCCGTGTATCAGCGGCTCTACCGCCTGCTGCACCTGCCCGCACTGGAAACAAAGCTGGATGCCCTGACTGCCTGCATTCTGCAAAGGATCGTCGGGAGTGAAAAAGCGTGAAAAAAGCGCTGTCGC
>OHMA01000846.1_pt1 | contig 15017 bp, 13 predicted proteins | sample 1569171 | NCBI WGS metagenome assembly OHMA01 (sample SAMEA3879580, study PRJEB24766) | human gut metagenome | biome: human-associated habitat; feature: feces | place: USA | collected 1985/1987
GGTCGTGGCTACTTTGTTTAGTCTAAACGCTTTGAATAGTCCTACAAGCTCATAGTTTGCATTCTAAGCGATTTTAAACGTGAGTTAGTAATAATTATCATGGATAAAAGAAAAAGCCCTTAAATAGGCTTGTATGTAATTGACTAAAACGTACAATTTTAGCTTTTAAATATGACCGTTATTTATGACCTGCTCTAACCTCACTATTCATTTGCATGCTAAAAATAGGTCAAAACTGTTCGGTTCTAAAAAATATGCTTTACAAGAATTGGAAGCAGAATCTACCGCTTTTGTCGTTGCTAATCATTTAAATATTGACACAAAAGATTATTCAATCGGCTATTTAAATTCTTGGGGCTTTGATAAAATTTCTGATGAACAATTAGAAAATGTGATAAAAAATGATAAACTTTCAAACAATAAAATCAAAGGAGAAAATGAATGATGATTAACTATCAAGGCGAAGATTTTACAGAAACTGAATTTTATGGACGTGAAATTTTAGAAGCAATTCAACTGACAAATAAATTTCCAACTCCAAAAAAAGTATTGATAGATATGTTAGAAGAAATGATACATGAACAATTAGATTTTATTGATAAAGAAGAATTAAATAATTACATTAACGCAAAAAAATATGTTCAAACTTTGACCGAAGATGAAGTTAAAAATTTGTGTTTTGAAGTCAAAGATTTATACGAAGATGTCTTAAAAGAATTTGAAATTAAGCTCTAATTTTTTTCAAAAAGGGGGATTGGGGGACACCACCAAAAATAAAAATATTCGTCTGAAACGAACAAAAATAAAATTGGAAATTTTAGGTTTTGTGAGTGAAAGATGAATACTTTTTACTGTAAGTGTAGCCACACTTACTAAGTTCACTAAAGACACTAAAGACACTAACCCCCTATTTTGAGCTTTTAGAGTTGACAGATATTTGTGAGGTTGACAAGATGAAAATAATTGAGGTTCTGTTGCAAAGTTTAAAAATCAAATACAAGGTTTATAATCCTTCTTGTTCTTAAGCTAATATTCCCATTAAGACCTTAATCTCAGTAGATACCGAAAATCCGAAGAGCGTTCCATTTCTTCGGTTCTTTTTGTATATTCCTCGAATTGTTTCCATGCCCTTAATCGTGGTTGAGGCAGTTCGTAGACTTCGATAAAATTTATTGCGTCGTTTGATTGGTCGATGGTCTTGCTCAATGAGGTTATTGAGATACTTCACGGTTCGATGCTCTGTCTTAGTATATAAACCGTTACTCTGTAACTTTCTAAATGCAGAACCAATAGAGGGCGCTTTATCCGTGACAATTACTCTTGGTTGACCAAACTGTTTATGTAGTCGTTTCAAGAACGCATAAGCAGCTTGCGTATCCCGTTTCTTGCGTAGCCAGATGTCTAAAGTCAATCCATCCGCATCAATTGCACGATAGAGATAATGCCAACGACCTTTGATTTTGATATAAGTTTCATCCATTTTCCACGAATAGAAGGACTGTCTATTTTTCTTTTTCCAGAGATGATAGAGGACTTTACTGTATTCTTGTACCCAACGATAAATAGTTGTGTGACAAACGTTAATCCCACGATCATAAAGGAGTTCTTGAATTTCACGATAGCTTAGATTGTAACGTAGATAATAACCAACAGCGACAATAATCACATCTTTTTGAAATTGTTTACCTTTAAAATAGTTCATTGATATATCCTCGCTGTCATTTTTATTCATTTTACACTAAAATAGACTTATCAGAAAACTTTGCAACAGAACCCTGGTAATTTACTACCTTGATTTAAGGAGAAAAGCCGATATTATTAATCGATCTTTTGATAATTTAGGATTCATTTTTGTCTTCATTCTACTTTTCCTTGCTTCAAAGAATGTAATTTTTTATAGATATGTGACAATTGCGGCACCTATCTATTCTTTTACTATCTTACAAGCTTTACAGAAGAGAAAAAATGGACTTTATAGGTCGACTTTATTATCAGCAATCTTTATTTGTTCAGTATTACTGGGATTTATTTCTTATAGACAATTTGATTTTGTCTTTTCTGATGTAGGAATAATATTTAAAAATATTTTTGCTATTTTATTGAATGTAACCACTTGAAGTTGAGGAGAATTTTATGGAATTACCATTATTATCAATAATTATCCCTGTATATAATACTGAGGAGTATTTAACAGATTGTTTAAATAGTTTAGTGTCCCAGATGAAGCAAAGGGTGGAGATCATCTTAATAGATGATTCATCTGTAGATAAGTCTTGGAGTATTTGCAAGAAATATGAAAAAAAATATGATTACATACATGTTTTTCAGCAAAGACATTCTGGATTATCTGCTGCACGAAATTTTGGAATTCAGCATGCAAAAGGGAATTATATTAGCTTTATAGATTCAGACGATTTCGTGTCAAAACAATATCTCGATAGGATATTTAATATACTGGTAAAGACGCAGCCAGATATGTTAGTTTTTAATTATGCTTATCAATATAAAAAATGCACTAAAGCATCGTCAGAGTATAAAAACTGGAATACTGGCATGATAAGTAAAAAAAGCGTAATTAGAACTCTAACTAACAGTAGTTATGCATGGAATAAAGTCTATAGCCGCCATTTATTTAAGAAAGTTTGCTATCCTGTTGGGCAATATTATGAAGACGTTAATACGACTTTCAAATTGGTAAATCTTTCCCAAAATATCTTTTATATAGATGAGGTTTTGTATTTTTATGTTCAACGTACAAATAGTATAGTTAACATGCCTTCTCTAAAAAAAGCGGAAGATAACTTGTTGGCTAATTTAGAATTATTTAAATTCTTAAATGAGAATAGTTATAAAGATGCAGCACGCTATCAGAGAAGTCGTTTAACAATTCTTTCATTTTATTATTGTTTGAAATATGGTACTAAAAATAGGATACAGTTTGATAAAGCCAAGGAAATGTATATAAACGGAGAAATCCCTGATAATACTCCTATGTCTTTAAGAATCTCCATAAATTTATGTAAGAAAGTACCGCAAGCAATATATGCTTTAATAATTATTACGTCAATAAAGCGTGGTATTAAACATTGGAAGATTTAACTCCTGATTGAGTTGAGTCCATATTATTTGAATAAATATATAGAAAGGGCAAATTCTTACTTAATAATGAAGCCAAAATCGTTAAAACTTAATGCCTTGTTAAATAGTATAAGAAGTTTGGTTCTGTTGCGAAGTTTGAAAATTAAACGCGCCCTCTATGAACTCCAAATATCTTAGGCTGGTATTCCCATTAATACCTTGATTTCAGTAGACACCGAAAAGCCGAAGAGCGTTCCATTTCTTCGGTTCTTTTTATATATTCCTCGAAGGGTCTCCATGCCCTTAATCGTGGAAGAGGATGTACGGAGACTTTGATAAAATTTATTCCGTCGTTTAATAGGTCGATGGTCTTGTTCTATTAAATTGTTAAGATACTTCACAGTTCGGTGCTCTGTCTTAGTATATAAACCCACACTCTGTAACTTTCTAAAGGCGGAGCCAAGAGAAGGTGCTTTATCGGTCACAATTGCTTTCGGCTCACCAAACTGTTTATGGAGTCGTTTTAAGAAAGCATAGGCTGCTTGCGTCTCCCGTTTCTTTCGTAACCAGATATCTAAGGTTAAGCCGTCCGCATCAATTGCACGATAAAGATAATGCCAACGTCCCTTAATTTTGATATAGGTTTCATCCATTTTCCATGAATAGAAGGATTGTCTATTTTTCTTCTTCCAAAGATAATAGAGGACTTTGCTGTACTCTTGCACCCAACGATAAATCGTAGTATGACAAACATTTATTCCACGATCATATAACAATTCCTGAACTTCACGATAGCTTAGATTGTAACGCAGGTAGTAACCAACAGCGACAATAATGACGTCTTTTTTGAATTGTTTGCCTTTAAAATGATTCATTACTCTGTCCTCTCTGTCTTTTTTCTCAATTTTACACTAAAATAGATTTTTTGGAAAACTTTGCAACAGAACTCTCACTCTAATAAAAGAAATAATAAATTCTAGGCCCTTAAAAGAAAAAATCAAATTTTTAACAAAGGTTATTATTATTAAGGCGAAAAACCATTAAGCCGTTAAACGAAAATCCAAAGGGTTCATATACAATTATGTTAATTACGGATTTTTTATATCTTCAATGGGTTCATTAATCACTGAATTTGATTATCTTGTTTTAATGAATGTGAAGTCATTCGGTTAAGGGGAGTCTTTGATTTGTCTAGTTAGCTGTCTGGACAGATGTTAAGTGTTAATTACAGTGAAGGCAGATGAAAACTTATTAAAAGTTATTCTGCTTGATTAAGAATGGTAAGATTTTACCATCTATATACTTTTATTAAAACTTAGGTGGACAGGAGGACCCAATTTTTAATCCTTCCTGTTATATAGTTTTTGTTTAATATTTTTCGGGAGGGTTATTAATGCAAATCGTAAAAAATTATCTTTATAATGCAATATATCAGGTCTTTATAATAATTGTGCCATTACTTACCATTCCTTACTTGTCAAGAATTTTGGGCCCTTCAGGTATTGGAATTAACTCATATACCAATTCTATTGTTCAGTATTTTGTTTTATTTGGTAGTATAGGACTCGGTTTGTATGGGAATCGTCAGATTGCCTTTGTTAGGGATAATCAGGTCAAAATGTCTAAAGTCTTTTATGAAATATTTATTTTAAGACTATTTACAATATGTTTAGCATATTTTTTGTTCGTTGCTTTTTTAATCATTAATGGTCAGTATTATGCATACTATTTGTCTCAATCCATTGCTATAGTTGCAGCTGCATTTGATATCTCTTGGTTTTTTATGGGAATTGAAAATTTTAAAGTAATTGTATTAAGAAATTTTATAGTTAAGTTACTTGCTCTATTCAGTATTTTCCTATTTGTCAAATCTTACAATGATTTGAATATATATATATTGATAACAGTTTTATCTACATTAATTGGTAATTTAACTTTTTTCCCAAGTTTACACAGATATCTCGTAAAGGTTAACTATCGTGAATTAAGGCCAATAAAGCATTTAAAGCAATCTTTAGTTATGTTTATCCCACAAATTGCTCTCCAAATTTATTGGGTTTTGAATAAAACAATGTTAGGGTCATTGGATTCTGTCACGAGCTCCGGCTTTTTTGATCAGTCTGATAAAATAGTTAAACTGGTTTTGGCTATTGTTACTGCAACAGGTACTGTCATGTTGCCACGTGTTGCAAATGCCTTTGCACATAGAGAGTATAGTAAAATTAAGGAATACATGTACGCAGGTTTTTCTTTTGTGTCGGCAATTTCGATTCCTATGATGTTTGGTCTGATAGCTATTACTCCTAAATTCGTGCCACTTTTTTTTACATCTCAATTTAGTGATGTTATTCCTGTGTTAATGATCGAGTCAATCGCAATTATTTTTATAGCTTGGAGCAACGCAATAGGTAATCAATATCTTTTACCAACTAATCAAAATAAGTCATATACAGTGTCGGTGATCATTGGAGCGATAGTCAATTTAATGTTAAATATTCCACTGATTATATATCTAGGTGCTGTTGGTGCATCAATTGCAACTGTAATTTCTGAAATGTCTGTAACTGTGTATCAACTTTTTATAATTCATAAACAGCTTAATTTGCATACACTGTTTTCGGATTTATCTAAGTATTTAATTGCAGGATTAGTGATGTTTCTAATTGTCTTTAAAATTAGTTTGTTAACACCGACATCTTGGATATTCATTCTGTTGGAAATTACTGTGGGCATAATTATTTATATTGTTTTATTAATATTTTTAAAGGCAGAAATAATTAATAAGCTAAAGTTTATTATGAATAAATAGAGGTATGGATTTAGGTACCTGCCTTATTGAAAATAACGGTGAGTCAATGGTATTGGGCATATTTGACGCTCACCTTCAATTTGTTTTGGTCGACTTGATTGTAGCACAGGACAATATGTCTTTTCGATTCTAAACCGTGCCACTTAATCGATTAGAAGCAATACAGTCAGTTATTTACTGCTTACTATTCAAAGTTTATATGAAGCCAAGTTGCTGAGTTATCTCGGCTCTTTGTCAACTGTAGTGGGTGACGAAAAGCTAACATCTAGAGAGGACCGGATAGGTCCTCTTTTTATGTATGTTCAGTGTGATGAAGACACGCTTCTTAAAGTTGATGAAGTTTCTAAAACCGAAGCCCAACCGTTTGATGTCTTTAATCAACTTGTTAGTAGCTTACAGTTTTGTGTTTGAATAGTCTGTTTCTAGTGCATTTTGGATGTATTGCTTGTGTCTAAGAAAAGTCCTAAAGACAGTTTGAAAATAATGATTGACCTTGCTCCTATTTTCCTCTATCAGTTCGATGAATTGTTGAATCAAAGAAGGAGTCATAATCAAGAGAATTTGTGGGAAAGTGATACTCTTGAAAATTTGGAATTTACTTGCTCCATCAATTTCAGCTGCTTTAATTTGCTCAGTTGGCAAGTTCATGATGATACCAGTTGCGACCAACATTGTAAATGGAATACCAATCCACATATTAACAAAGATAATAGAGAACTTAGCCCACAATGGGTCAGTCAAGAATGGAAGAGGTCCATTAGTGATATGAAAGGTTTGAAGTACACCATTCAAAGGGCCATCGTCGTTAAGGAAGTTACGCATCAAAAGTAGTGATACAAATTGAGGAACGGCGATAGTGATAACGAATAGAGTACGCCATACTTTCTTGAATTTAAGCCCCTTAGTATTAATCAAGAGGGCAAGGACAATACCGAAGAAGAAAGTAGTTGCTGTTGCGGCAACTGCCCAAATCAAGGTCCAAGTCAAAAGTGGGAAGAAAGTACCAGCCATACGACCTTCTAAAACTTGACCAAAAGTTGCGAAGCCAACCCAGTCGAAGACTGATTTAGGGGCTGGGTGATTGTGGTCAAAGTTAGTAAAGGCCAAACAGACCATATAGATCAAAGGCAAGATTGTGAAGAACAAAACCCCAATCAAAGGGACAGTCATAAGCCCCATGTGAAAACGACTGTCAGCCTTGGTTTACTGCGTAAAGTTTTACACCCAAGAAGGCTTTTTGTTGAACATCTTGGCCACCGATGTTAACTGTTGACTACACAGCGATACCAAGATTGTCCTTACCAACAACTTTAGCAGCAGCTGCGTAGTCCCATGGTCCTGATTGGAATGCATCAACTGAACCATCTCTGAATTTAGACATCATGTTAGCTGAATCGACATTTACAAATCCTTTGCTGTCTTTTTGAACTGCGATGAATTTAAGAACGTTGACACCAGCCTCGTTACCCCAGTTAGTCCCTTTTGGATCTTCACCCTTTGGACCAAAGAGTGTGTTGCCAACTGAAAGGAAGAGAGGAGCAGTTACATAAGGATCAACTTCTTTCAAGTTGCCACCCAATTTAGCTTTAGAAGTGATTGTTTCATATGATTTAACATCTTCTTCATTAAGCTTAGACTTGTTGTAGTAAGTAGCTTGTGTTTCGATACCATATGGGAAGGCGTAAGTTTTACCTTTGTATTGAGCACCTAAAGCAGCTTGCTCAGTATCTTGCTCAGCAATTTCTTTTGATTATTTCTCTGGAATTTCTTGGATAGCTCCAGCATCTACCAACTTACCGAGTTGGTCATGTGGAAGTAAGAAGACATCTGCAGCAGTAGAAGCATCTTTAGTCAAGTTTTCTTGAGCGTTTGAATCTGCCATTTCAACCATGTCAACTTTGTAGCCAGATTTCTTTTCAAATTATGCTACTGTATCTGAATAAGATTTCTTGGCACCAGTTGGAACCCAAAGTTTCAAGGTCTTACTATTCGAACTTGAGTTCTTGCTTGAGCTTGAGCCACACGTTACTAAAAGCGAACCAGCCACAAGAAGTCCAGCACTACCAAGTAATACCTTTTGCCATTTTTTCATCTCTATTCCCTCCAGAAATTTATTTTATGGCATACATTATGAAATCGTTATCATAATATGACAAGTATATTGTTTATAATTATTTTTTTATAATTATTCTTGTATTTTACGACTATAAAGAAATATTTATGAGAATGAGAGGGAAATGATGGCTACAATTAAAGATATTGCCAGGAGGGCTGGTGTCATCCCATCAACAGTAAACAGGACCTTAAAGGATAATCCGTCCATATCAAAAGAAACCAAAGCTAAAGTAAGAGCGGCTATGGATGAATTAGGTTATGTACCAAACTCAGCAGCACAAATGTTGGCAACAGGCTTAACACATAGTTTAGGTGTTGTTCTTCCTCCTTTAACAGACCGTGAAAATATTAGCCAACCCTTCTATATGGAGATTATAACAGTCATTAATGAAGAAGCTAGTTCTAACTCTCAAGTTGTTAGTATTGCTACGGACGCCCTACTTGAAGAATTAGTTAAACAGGTCGAGCTCATGTATCGTCAAAAACGAGCTGATGGCTTTATTATTCTCTATTCAGAAACAAACGATCCGGTTAAAGACTACCTATTGAAAGAAAAAGTTCCTTTCGTAGTTGTTGGAGCAGCAGTTGATAACAATGATAAAGTAACCTATATCGATAATGATAATAAAGAACTTGGACAAGAAGCTGTTAATTTTTTAAGGGCTAAAAGTCACCAAAAAATTGGTTTTGTAACAGATGATCTTTTTGGTCAAGTAGGTCAAGAACATTATCAAGGATATATTGAAGCGACTAACGAATTTAATTTAGAAACTTATCCAGAACTTGTTTTTTCATCTAGAGTCATTGATTCATTGATAGAGAGCTTGCAATCTTATCAACTGACTGCCTTAATAGTTAAAGATGACTTGATTGCCCTACGGTTCATACACTGGTTAAATAATCAGGGAATCAGAATTCCAGAAGATTACGCCATTATCTCTTTCAATAATTCAATTTTTGCTGAAATCATGCACCCTTTCCTAACTACCTATGACATTAATATTAAAGAATTGGGTAAGGAAAGCGTCCAAAGGCTATTGGATCTTCTTAAAAATCCTCAAACTAAGGCACAGAAAATAACAATTCCATTTAGACTCATTGAAAGAGAAAGTGTCTCAATGGGATAAAAAAGGTTTAAATATTTACTTTTGGTTGGTAACTTAAGTTAGCAACCATTTTTTATTACCTAGACAATCGTTTTTCAGAAAATCGACAATCGTTTTTCAGAAAATCCAGAGCACTAAATTCTTGACACGTGCAACCGTTTGCATTATAATCGCTAGTGTAAAAAATAATTCGAGGTAAACTTTATGAACATACGAGCAAGCGGTGTTTTAATGCACATCACATCACTTCCAGGTGACTACGGAATCGGATCTTTCGGTCAAGCAGCCTACGACTTTGTTGATTTCTTGAAAGAAACAAAGCAAACATACTAGCAAATTTTGCCATTGACTACTACAAGTTATGGAGATTCACCTTACCAATCATTCTCAGCAATAGCGGGAAATACTCACTTTATCGATTTGGATTTCCTTATTCGTGACGGATTCCTGACTGAAGCAGATGTTGAAGGTTCTGATTTTGGTTCAGATCCAGAGTTTATCGACTACGCTAAAGTTTACGAAGCACGACGCCCACTTCTTGAAAAAGCAGTCAAAGCAATCTTGGCAGATGAAAACGAAGCTAAGAAGTTTGAAACTTTCAAAGCTGAAAATGCTAACTGGTTGGCAGATTATGCTGACTTCATGGCTATCAAAGAATACTTTGGTAACAAAGCCCTTCAAGATTGGGATGATAAAAAAGTGATTAAACGTGATGAAGCAACTCTTGAAAAGCTTCGCAAAGAACTTACTGGTGTTATCACATACCATCAAGTTGTGCAATACCTCTTCTTTAGCCAATGGGCAGAGTTGAAATCCTATGCTAATAAGAACGGTATTCAAATTATTGGTGATATGCCAATCTACGTTTCAGCTGATAGTGTGGAAGTCTGGACTCAACCACACCTTTTCAAATTAGATGCTGAATGTAAGCCACGTTACATTGCCGGAGTTCCACCAGATAACTTCTCACCAACAGGACAACTTTGGGGGAATCCAATTTATGATTGGGATAAACACAAAGCAGAAAACTATGCTTGGTGGGTCTTCCGTATTCAAGAATCATTCAAACTTTTTGATTGCTTGCGTATCGACCACTTCAAAGGTTTCTCTGATTTCTGGGAAATTCCTGCTGGAGATGAAACTGCTGAAAATGGTAAATGGGTTCCAGGACCTGGTTATGACCTCTTCAAAGTGGTTAAAGAAGAGTTGGGTGATCTTAAGATTATTGCCGAAGATCTTGGTAATATTGATGATAAGACACGTAAACTTCTTGCAGACTGTGGTTACCCAGGAATGAAGATTCTTCACTTTGGTTTCTATGATACCACCGGTAACAGCATTTATGTTCCACACGCATACACACAACACTCAGTGGCTTACACTGGTACACATGATAATGAAGTTACTAATGGTTGGTATAATAACTTGACACAAGAGCAACGTGATTACACTGATGCTTATATCAACCGTCGTCAAGGTGAACCAATCACACGTGCCCTTCTTCGCACACTCTTCGCAACAGTAAGTAACACAGCTATTGCGACTATGCAAGATATTCTTGATAAAAATGAAAATAGCCGTAAAAACATCCCTAACACAGTTGGAGGAAACTGGAGATGGCGTATGCTTCCAGGTGAAATCACCGTTGATAAAAAAGAATTTTTGACTGATATTACAGAAAGATATAATCGAGGAAATCGAGGAAATAAATAAAATGTTTACATTTACAAATTACGTTGAATCGAAAAATAAAAACCTTAAAGAACTTTCAAACGAAGAAATCTACTACCTTTTGTTAGAATTTGTAAAAGAAGCAGCTGCTTCAAAACCTAAAAATGATAGTAAACGTAAAGTTTACTACATCTCAGCTGAGTTCTTGATTGGTAAACTTTTGTCTAATAACTTGATTAACTTGGGTATCTATAAAGATGTGAAAGCTGAATTAGCTGCTGCCGGAAAATCAATCAGTGAAATCGAAGATATTGAACCAGAACCATCTCTTGGTAACGGTGGTTTGGGACGCTTGGCTGCATGTTTCATAGATTCTATGTCAACACTTGGCATTAACGGTGAAGGTGTCGGTCTTAAATACCACTGTGGTCTTTTCAAACAAGTCTTCAAAGATAACAAACAATATGCTGAACCAGATTACTGGATTGAAGATCAATCATGGTTGGTTCCAACTGACATCTCTTACGATGTTCCATTCAAAAACTTCACTTTGAAATCTCGTTTGGACCGTTTGGATGTCTTGGGTTACAAGAAAGAAACTAAGAACTACCTTAACCTCTTCGATATCAATGGTTTGGACTATGGTTTAATTGAAAAAGGAATCACTTTTGATCAAGATGAAATTCAAAAGAACTTGACACTCTTCCTTTACCCAGATGATTCAACTCGTAAAGGTGAGCTCTTGCGTATCTACCAACAATACTTCATGGTGTCAAACGCTGCTCAACTTTTGATTGACGAAGCTATCGAACGTGGTTCTAACCTTCACGATCTTCCAGATTACGCTTTCGTACAAATCAACGATACTCACCCATCAATGGTTATCCCTGAATTGATTCGTCTTTTGACAGAAAAACATGGATTTGAATTTGATGAAGCAGTAGCAATCGTGAGCAAAATGGTAGGTTACACAAACCACACTATCTTGGCTGAAGCCCTTGAGAAATGGCCTCTTGACTATCTTGAAGAAGTTGTTCCACACCTTGTTGTTATCATCAAGAAATTGGATGCCATCGTTCGTGGCAAATTCGATGATCCACGTGTTCAAATTATTGACGAACACAACCGTGTTCACATGGCCCGCATGGATATCCACTTCTCTACAAGCGTAAACGGTGTTGCAAAGCTTCACACAGAAATCCTTAAGACATCTGAGTTGAAACCTTTCTACGACCTTTACCCAGAACGTTTCAACAACAAAACAAACGGTATTTCATTCCGTCGTTGGTTGGAATTCGCTAACCAAGAACTTGCTGATTACATAAAAGAGTTAATTGGTGATGATTACCTTACTGATGCCACTCAATTGGAGAAATTAGCTGCCTTTGCAGATGATCCTGCAGTACACAAACGTTTGTCTCAAATCAAATATGATAACAAATTAGCTCTTAAACGTTATCTTAAAGCCAATAAAGGTATTGATCTTGACGAAAATTCAATCATCGATACACAAGTCAAACGTTTCCACGAATACAAACGTCAACAAATGAACGCTTTGTATGTCATCCACAAATACTTAGAAATCAAAAAAGGAAACCTTCCAAAACGTAAAATCACAATCATCTTTGGTGGTAAAGCAGCTCCTGCCTATGTTATTGCTCAAGATATCATTCACTTGATCTTATCACTTTCTGAACTCATTAATAATGATCCAGAAGTAAGCAAATACCTCAACGTCCACTTGGTTGATAACTACAACGTAACAGTTGCTGAACACCTTATCCCAGCGACAGATATTTCAGAACAAATCTCATTGGCTTCTAAAGAAGCTTCAGGTACAGGTAACATGAAATTCATGCTTAATGGTGCCCTTACACTTGGTACAATGGATGGTGCCAACGTTGAGATCGCTGAATTGGTAGGACCAGAAAACATTTTCATATTCGGTAAAGACTCTGATACAATCATCGACCTTTATAAAAAAGAAGGTTACGTATCACGTGATTACTACGAAAACGATGCTAACATCAAAGCAGCTGTTGATTTTATCGTAAGCGAGGATCTTGTAAAAGTTGGGGATAAAGAACGTTTGGAACGTCTTTACAAAGAACTTATCTCTAAAGACTGGTTCATGACATTGATTGACTTGGCCGAATACATCGAGAAGAAAGAAGAAGTATACGCAGCTTACGAAGATCAAGATGCATGGAACAAGAAAGTTGTTTACAACATTGCTAAAGCAGGATTCTTCTCATCTGACCGTACAATCGAACAATATGACAAAGATATCTGGCACACAAAATATTAGCCTAGTTGTATAGAAGGAAAACAAGATCAGAAATGGTCTTGTTTTTTTGCATGAAAAAACACAGCCAATAGGATAATTAACCATTTTTACATAAATAAGATTATGTTATTTCGCATGATAATTTAGTACATCATTAATATATGCTTCTTTATTTGATGAATCGTAAGTATTAGACTTAGAGTATTTTAGATAATGGATTTCGTCTTTTGTTGTTCTAGATTCTTCTTCTAGGGAAGAATCCGTAATAGTAATCTTAAAATTCTCGTTCTTACCTATTCAATCAAGACTAAGTGGAAAATTTGTAAATTCATCTGAGTAAAAGACCATCTTATAAAAATTATAGCCATCTCCTCTAAAATAATTTAAGCGAGGAAATGTTGTTATATTGTATCTTTCATCCCAAAGATTACCATATTCTCTAATATCGTAGTCATCGAAGAAGTCCTGAATTCTTTCTTTAGTTCTTTCTTTACTAGCATCATCCTTATCAAAGGTAACAAAGAGAAGCCTCCCAATCCCATATTGGAATGTCACCTTCATTTCCATAGATAATATAACTTTTCATTTTTTCTGACTTAGGATTTTTCAACTGAAAGTTGTATTCACTTACACCATCTTTTACAGCTCCAGTTTGATATAGGGTATCGCCAGGGACTATCAAAAAGAGAAAATCTCTTAGGTACAATTCGAAGTCGGTATCTATTGTTTTATCATCTAATCCAGGGAAACGCTGAATCATTTGTTTGTAATTCTCTGCATTAGAAAACCATTCTTTATCAAAGCCTAGACCGACTTCAAAAACTTTATAATCGAAATTGTTTTCATAACGTTCAGAATAGTTTTCAGTGGAAGTCACCTGTCCAAATGGTAAAGTCATATTGGTATTATCTGTAAAAGTGATATGCAAAAAAAGCCTTCTCGGATTAATTCCTTTGTCAGTATAATGGCTGTCCTTATATGTAGAGAGATTATCAGGGAAATCGTCTTTTCCAAAGTGTAGAACTTCAATCTCTATATCTTTGACAATTTTCTTTTGAGGTTTTATCTTCTTGACCTTGTAATGATAAGCCTTGTAATAGTAATTGCTCTTATCATAGAGATAAGGTCTAAAAGCTCTATTGTAACCGTTAAAAAAGAAGAAGACCTATACAAGCCATAAGAAGAAGCGCTAGTATGATTTTCAGTCTTTTACAATACCTACAAAACCTACAAAATTACTTTATCATCCCTAACTCCCATGTTTTTTACTATTATATCATGAAAATAATTGCTCTCAAGCCATCTTCGTGTACTTTGTCACCGTTTTCCATTATAATATAGGTACCACATTACAAGAGGAGACATCATGAAATATATCGTAAATACATCAAATGATCCTGCCTATAATATTGCTTTGGAAGCCTATGCCTTTCGTGAATTGGTAGATGAAGATGAATTGTTCATTCTCTGGATTAACCGTCCAGCTATCATTGTTGGTAAACACCAAAATACCATTCAAGAGATTAACAAAGAATATACTGATGCTCATGATATTAAGGTCGTTCGTCGTTTATCTGGTGGTGGTGCTGTTTATCACGATTTGAACAACCTCAACTATACTATCATCTCAAATAAGGCAGATGAAGGAGCATTTGACTTTAAGACATTTTCTCAACCGGTAATCGCAACACTTGCTGATTTGGGCGTTAAGGCTGAATTTACTGGCCGTAACGATCTTGAGATCGATGGTAAAAAATTTTGCGGAAATGCCCAAGCCTACTATAAAGGTCGTATGATGCACCATGGTTGCTTACTCTTTGACGTTGATATGTCCGTTCTTGGTCAAGCCCTTAAAGTCAGCAAAGACAAAATTGAATCTAAAGGCGTTAAGTCTGTACGTGCTCGTGTGACTAACATTGTAGACGAATTGCCAGAAAAATGCACTGTAAAT
>OHMA01000854.1_pt1 | contig 14950 bp, 14 predicted proteins | sample 1569171 | NCBI WGS metagenome assembly OHMA01 (sample SAMEA3879580, study PRJEB24766) | human gut metagenome | biome: human-associated habitat; feature: feces | place: USA | collected 1985/1987
CCGCAGTTTTGGGATTTTACGAAGAACCAGCCGAAAAAGAATTGTCCCAACAAGGCATATATCGAAAAGATTATTGCGGACAAGAGTAGCGAGTTTGCCGAGCGCATCATCGAACTGAAAGCCGAGAAGAAAGAATTTACGGCTACAACGCTGACTGAACGGCTGACAGAGAGCACACGAGCAAGACGCACGGTAGGCGAGGTGTTCCAATCTCAAATCGAAAATTTGAAGCAAACGGGGCGAACGGGCTATGCGTTATCGCACAGAGAGGTCTACAATTCGCTACTGAAATTCAATGGGCATCTGAATATCTACTTTTCAGAAATTGATACTGTTTGGTTGAAACGCTATGAAACATGGTTGCGGGGACAGGACTTGAACCTGCGGCATCTTGGTCCCAAACCAAGCACTCTACCAAACTGAGTTACGCCTCGTAGTTGACGTTGCACACGGTGGGGAAAAGTCTCCAGCCACGGAAAAGTTCCAAGCTTTGTGTGCCTTGAGCTTCATAGATGTTTCTGTGAAGCATTTGTCTGCGTCATCAGACAGCTTAATTATTATACTCCCCAATGCCTGTTTTGTCAATAGGTTTTTTATCACTTTGTATACTTGCACAATTATGCTCTGCTTAAAAGCGACACAAATGTCATTCTTCAACAAATTATACCGTAAATTATACCGTGATATCATACGAAAACATCAAAAATAATGTCCATAAAAGAGCCTTTTTTAAAAGAATGGTATAATTTGATGATATTTTGGTGAAACCTGTTGATTTTTAAAATGGTTTGTGTTATCATTATACTTAACAGATAATATTCGGGAGGAAAGTAAAAATGAAAACAAAGGAATGTCCTTTTTGCCATAAGGAAATATCCGAAGAAGCAATACTCTGTAAGTATTGCCATAACCTGCTTATAGACGAAAGCACACCTGTTACGGAAGACAGCAAGCAGGAGGAGCAGAATTTCACCTCTGCTGATGATGCTGACAGAACAAGAGTGTTCACAAAGCAGGAGGCACAGGAGTATGAAGAGAAAACAAGAGCCTTTACCGTGCCTAAACAGCCGGAAGAGCCTACAGAGTTTTTCTCCACACCAATAGCTGATAGCCATGATAATAATGACGGCTGTGAGAATTATCAGGATAATTATGATAATGGCGGTTATCCTGACGATGAAAACGATTATTCCGATGATGATACAGAGGATAACGATGACGCTTCCAGAAAAAAGCTCTTTGCAATTACTGCCACTATCACAGTGGGTATACTTGTGGTGGTCATTCTTGCTATAGTTGCAGGCTATAAGATCTTCGGCTTTGGCGGAACAAATAATAAGACCACTACTACTACAAAGCCAAAAACAGCTGTTGCCGCTGATGACGACAGTAAGGGAGGCGTGTTCGTCGATACCGAGAGCAGTGCAGTTTCTACTGACACAAATACCACTACCTCACAGCCGGCTGACGAAAGCTCAACACCAGCCACCGAAACCTCTGCACCTGATACAGAAACAACGACAACCACCACAACAACTGCCTCAGATACAGAAACTACAACAACTACCACAACTACAGCAGACTCAAAGCCTGACGAAACTACAACAACTACATCAGGCGAGAGCGGAGATTCTGCAAAGGCTGTCGCCGCTATCACAGCTCAGATAGACGGCAAGGTGTCTTCATATGAATACAGAACTGAGGACGCAGGCTTCATGTACTATTACGTCTTTACAGAAGACGGTCACGGCTACAGCGCCGCATATAATAAGGCAGACGGCTCAGTTGTACTTGTACAGAGCTACTGATTTTAAATAGAATATCACCGATTTTACAAAGTGCGTTTTCCTTGTGAGAACGCACTTTTTTTGTTTATACAAACGTATTTTACATTGTGCATAGCAGTGTAAAGCCCGTTTTTGTGTGTAAATTCCTTTGCAAACATCTTACAATGACTTTACTTTACTTCGGTTACTGATTTTACAATGCTGATGTATCATAAGTATATCACCTGAATAAAAATAACATGAAGACCTGCACACAGGGTGCAGAGAGAAAAGGTGCAAATCAAAAAGCCCAAAGGGCAAGTGTAAGAAAGAGGTTTTATATCATGAAAACAAGAACATCAAAACTGGCAGCGATCTTTATATCAGTTGCACTTGCAGCCACAATGCTCGCAAGCTGCGGAGGAAGCTCAGATAAGATCACAGTTATCTCCCGTGAGGACGGCTCAGGAACAAGAGGCGCATTCATCGAGCTGACAGGTATCGAGGAAAAAGACTCTAACGGCAACAAGACCGATAACACAAAGAAAGACGCCCTTATCTGTAAGTCAACAGACGTTGTGCTTACTCAGGTGTCAGGAGATAAGAACGCTATCGGCTATATCTCATTCGGCTCACTGAACGATACAGTAAAGGCTCTTAAAGTAGAGGGCGTTGAGCCTTCAACAGCAACTATCGAAAGCGGTGATTATAAAATAGTAAGACCTTTCAATATCGCTGTTAAAGACGGACTGTCAGACGCCGCTCAGGACTTTGAGAACTATATCCTCAGCTCAGAAGGTCAGGATATCATCGAAAAGGCAGGCTACATAAAGATCGACAAGAGTGCAGCAGCTTACGCTTCAAACAACGCTTCCGGTAAGGTAGTAGTCAGCGGTTCATCATCAGTAACACCGGTTATGGAAAAGCTTGCAGAAGCATATCAGAAGGCAAACACAAACGTAACAGTAGACGTTCAGCAGTCAGACTCCTCAACAGGTATCAAGGATGCTATCAACGGCACATCTGATATCGGTATGGCTTCAAGAGATATCTCAGACGACGAGCTTTCACAGGGTATCAAGTCTGTAACTATCGCTCAGGACGCTATCGCAGTTATCGTAAACAAGGATAACGCAGTTGACGATATCACAATGGACGAGATAAAGGCTATATATACAGGCTCAAAGACAACATGGTCTGACGAAAGCAAATAAGCTATCAAGTTAATTCTCCATAAAGATTTGCACAAGACAAAACTTTGGGCGGCACAGCAAATTGTCGCCCCATTTGTCTGAGCAAAAAACAAGTGAAAAATTTTCAGAGGTGATAATTACGTTGACGGAAAACACAGCGGTGGCAGCGAATACAGCCGTTCAGAAGCCAACAGTAAAACAAAGTTCCCACCTGCTTGAGAGAGCGATGAAAGCGTTGTTTTTCCTTTGCGCCTGCGTTTCAGTTGCGGCAGTAATAGTAATATGTATCTTCATGTTCGCTAAAGGCTGTCCTGCGATCGCAAAAATAGGCGTGGGAAACTTCCTCTTCGGAACAGACTGGAGTCCTAGAAACGTCCCTGCTTCATATGGTATCTTCCCTATGATAGTCGGCTCTCTCTACTGCACCGCAGGAGCAATAATGATCGGTGTGCCTATAGGACTTCTCACAGCGATATTTATGGCAAAGTTCTGCCCTAAAAAGCTTTTCAAGTGGCTCATGCCTCCAATAAATCTTCTTGCAGGCATACCGTCCATTGTATACGGCTTTTTCGGCATGGTAGTTGTAGTTCCTATCATAAGAAACCTTTTCGGCGGAACAGGAAACAGCGTGCTTACAGTTTCCATTATCCTCGGTATCATGATACTTCCTACTATCGTGGGCATGAGCGTGAGCGCACTTAAAGCCGTTCCTGACAGTTACTATGAGGGCGCAGTCGCCCTTGGCGCAACACACGAAAGAGCAGTGGCAACAGTCGTTTTCCCTGCCGCAAAGTCAGGCATACTCGCAAGCGTTATCCTTGCAGTGGGCAGAGCGATAGGCGAAACAATGGCAGTTATCATGATAGCAGGCAACTCCACTATCATTCCGCATTCCCTCCTGGACAGCGTCCGTACCCTCACAGGCAATATCGTAATCGAAATGAGCTATGCCGAGGGACTTCACTATGACGCCCTTATCGGAACAGGCGTTGTGCTGTTCGTGTTCATTCTTCTTCTGAACCTTTGCTTTAACCTTGTCACAAACAGAAAGGATAAAGGGTGATAAAAATGTCAGACAGAATGAAAACCTATAAAACACACCCCATGTCATTGGTGTTTAATATCTTAACCAAAATAGCAGTTGTGCTTACCATAAGCGTGTTCGTTCTTATCGTGGGCTATGTGGTGATAAAGGGCGTTCCTTATCTGAAACCGTCCCTTTTCGCAAAGACCTATACCACCGAGAACGTGTCAATGCTCCCCGCTATCGTGAACACCTTTGAAATGCTTCTGGTGTCCATGGCAATAGCCGCACCTCTGGGCATATTCTGCGCAATATATCTCGTTGAGTATGCAAAGAAAGGCAATAAATTTGTCAGAGTCATAAGACTTACTACCGAAACACTTTCAGGTATCCCGTCCATAGTCTACGGACTTTTCGGAAATATGTTCTTTGTGCTTGCCCTCAACTGGAAGCTCTCAATGCTCTCAGGCGCTTGTACATTGGCGATAATGGTGCTTCCGCTAATTATCCGTTCTACCGAGGAAGCTCTGAAATCTGTAGACGACAGCTTCCGTGAGGGCAGCTACGGACTTGGTGCAGGAAAGCTCAGAACTATCTTCGTTATCGTTCTGCCTCCTGCCATAAGCGGTATCCTCTCAGGCGTTATCCTTGCAATGGGAAGAATTTTCGGTGAAACAGCCGCCCTTATCTATACCGCAGGAACTATCGCCAAGTATGCAGGCCTTACAGACTCAGGACGTACCCTTTCTATCCATATGTATTCACTTTCAAACGAGGGACTTTATATGAATGAAGCAAGCGCTACAGCAGTTGTCCTGCTGGCAGTTGTACTTCTTCTTAACGGACTTGCGTCCCTTGTTGCCAGAAAGCTTTCCAAAGGAGGAAACTAATAAATGACACAGCCAAAACTGCAGGTGAAAAACTGCGATCTCTTTTATGGAGATTTTCAGGCTCTCAAAAATATAAACTTGTCCATAGCCGAAAAGGAGATAACCGCATTCATAGGCCCTTCAGGCTGCGGAAAATCTACTCTTCTTAAATCCCTCAACCGTATGAACGACCTCGTAGAGGGCTGTAAGATAACAGGCGATTTTACCCTTGACCGAGCTTAGAAAGCGTGTGGGAATGGTTTTCCAGAAACCAAACCTCTTCCCGATGTCCATATATGATAATATCGCATACGGCCCAAGAACTCACGGCATAAAGAAAAAAGCCGACCTTGACGAGATAGTCGAAACAACTCTTCGTCAGGCTTCCGTGTGGGACGAAACCAAGGACAGACTTAAAAAGTCCGCCCTTGGTATGTCAGGCGGACAGCAGCAGCGTATCTGTATCGCAAGAGCACTTGCCGTAAAGCCGGAGGTGCTTCTTATGGACGAGCCTACATCAGCCCTTGACCCTATCTCCACTATCAAAATAGAGGAGCTTGCCACAGAGCTTAAAAAGAATTACACTATCGTTATCGTCACCCATAATATGCAGCAGGCGACCCGTATATCCGATAAAACAGCCTTTTTCCTCCATGGCGAGATAGTCGAGTTCGACGAAACTCAGCGTATCTTCTCCAATCCTAAGGAACAGAAAACTCTCGAGTATATCACAGGACGTTTCGGATAAACGCTTTGGAAATATAGGTGAAAGGAAGAAATATCTATGCGTGCGAATTTTGACAATAAGCTCAGCGAGCTTAACAAAAAGCTGCTTTCTATGGCAGCAATGACAGAGCAGATAATCGCAATGTCAATAAAATCTCTTGAAGAGCAGAATACAAAGCTTGCCCGTGAAACGGTGGAGTTTGACGCCAAGATAAACGAGGCGGAGCGTGAGGTAGAGAGGATCTGTCTTAACCTGCTCTTGCAGCAGCAGCCTGTTTTTGCCGAGGATCTCAGACGTGTGTCCGCTGCACTTAAAATGATAACCGATATCGAGCGTGTTGGCGATCAGTCAGCAGATATCGCAGACCTGAATATCCAGCTTATAAAGAAAAAGCAGAAATGGGATCTTAGCGACATCAGTGAAATGGCAAGAGCCGCCACACAAATGGTGAACGACGCTATCGACGCCTATGTGAACGACGACGAGAACCTCGCCCGAAAGGTCATAAGCTCTGACGATAAAATAGACGAGCTTTTTGTAAAGACCAAGGATAAGATAATCGACGAGATAGCAGCCGATAAAGCAAACGGTGAAAAAGCTATAGATACCCTAATGGTGGCAAAATACTTCGAGCGTATCGGTGACCATGCGGTAAATATCGCAGAATGGGTGGTATTCTCCGTAACAGGCGTCCATAAAACAGAAAGGATTATGTAAAATATCATTATAAAAGGCGGAAATACCGCCTTTTTGCTCTTCTTGTACGATTTTACTCAGATTTTACTCAGCCTGATTTGTTATTTTACAATTATGTTGTATAATGTTCATTGTAAACATTGTAACAATAGTGTAAAATTATTATCAGGGAGTGTCAGTATGACGATTTTTAATGTTCTGACCCTTATAGGCGGTCTTGCAATGTTCCTTTACGGAATGAATGTAATGGGTAACGGGCTGGAAAAACTCGCAGGAGGAAAGCTTGAAAAAATATTTGAAAGGCTCACCTCAAACCCTATCAAGGCAATGTTGCTTGGACTTTCTGTAACAGCGGTCATTCAGTCCTCCTCAGCCACTACAGTAATGCTGGTGGGCTTTGTAAACGCAGGCATCATGAAGCTCCATTCCGCCATAGGCGTTATAATGGGCGCAAATATCGGTACTACCGTAACAGCGTGGATATTGTCTTTGTCAGGACTTAGCGGCGACAGCTTTCTTATCAATATGCTCAAGCCGTCCTCGTTCTCGCCTATCCTTGCGATAATAGGCGTTGCAATGCTGACGTTCTCCAAAAACGATAAGAAAAAGGATATCGCATCTATACTCGTAGGCTTTGCAGTGCTCATGTTCGGAATGGACTCAATGAGCGGTGCAGTCGCACCTCTTAAGGACGTTCCTGAGTTCGCAGAAGTGCTTCTCTGGTTCAAAAACCCTATTCTGGGCGTTCTTGCAGGCGCACTTCTTACTGCTATCATTCAGTCCTCATCTGCTTCCGTTGGTATCCTTCAGGCTCTCTCAGCCACAGGTGCAATAACCTTCGGCTCAGCGCTTCCTATAATTTTAGGACAGAATATAGGTACTTGCGTAACAGCACTGCTTTCATCAATAGGCACAAGCAAGAATGCAAAGCGTGTGGCAGTCGTACACCTCTATTTTAATATAATAGGAACACTGCTTTTCCTTACAGTTTTCTATCTGCTCAATGCCTTTATCGGCTTCTCGTTCGTTGACGGAGTTGTGGGCGCAAAGGAGATAGCTATTGTGCATACTATATTTAACCTGTCAACATCTATCGTGCTTCTGCCATTTATCAAAGTCCTTGAAAAGCTTGCCTACCTCACTGTCAAAGACAAAGAGGGGGAGGGAAATAAGGACAATATCGAAGAGCAGTTCAAGCTTCTTGACGAAAGATTTCTACAGTCACCTTCTTTTGCAGTTGAAAAGTGCAGAGAGCTTACAAACCGCATGGGCGAGATAGCAAAAGAAAGCATAGACATGGCAATGAGCATCTGCGTCGATAAGTACGATAAGGAAAAGGCAGAGCAGATAGCCGCAAATGAAGCAGCCGTCGACCTCTATGAGGATAGACTCGGCACATATCTTGTAAAGCTTTCGAGCCGAGATCTTTCTGCCAAGGATTCTCAGTCAGTTTCAACTATACTTCATGTTATAGGCGACTTTGAGCGTATCTCCGACCACGCCATGAATATGGTGTCCGTTGCCGAGGAAAAACAACAGAAGGACCTAAGCTTCACATCACAGGCAACAGCCGAAGTAAAAGTCATGTGCAGTGCCGTAAGAGATGTTTTGGATATCGCCATGGAAGCCTTTGAAAAGCACGATCTGGAGCTTGCCACAAGAGTTGAACCGCTTGAGGAAGTGGTGGATAAGATAAGAACAAAGCTTAAAAACCGCCATGTAAAAAGGCTTCAAACAGGCGAGTGTACCATAGAAATGGGCTTTGTGTTCTCCGATCTGCTCACAAATTTGGAAAGAGTTTCAGACCATTGCTCAAATATAGCGGTCTGTCTTATACAGGAAAACGACGAAAGCTTTGACGTCCACGAGTATGTTCAGATGCTTAAAAATTCAGGCGAGGGCTTTGACGGACAGGTCAAGCGCTACAGCGAGAAATACGCTCTGCCTGCTAAAGAGTTTTAACGAAAAGGGGTAAGATCTATGGCACTTATATATTGTGTAGAAGACGATGACGGAATAAGAGAGCTTATATCCTGCGCACTTAAATCAGGCGGATATGAGGTGAAAGCATTTCCAAAAGCAAAACCGTTTTATGAAGAGATAAGAAACAAAGAGCCTTCGCTGGTACTTCTTGATATAATGCTTCCTGACGAGGACGGCTATTCCATACTTTCAAAGCTCAAAAAAGACAGCCACACTCAGGACGTTCCTGTTATAATGCTTACCGCAAAATCAAGCGAGCTTGATAAGGTGTCAGGTCTTGAAATGGGCGCAGACGACTATATAACAAAGCCGTTCGGCGTAATGGAACTGCTTTCAAGAATAAAAGCCGTTTTAAGACGTGCAGGCAAGCAGAATGCCGAAGCCGATGTCATAGAAGAACAGGGTGTTTCTCTTGACGCATCAAGACGTACCTGTACATATAACGGTCAGGAGGTCGTTTTGACCTATAAGGAATTTGAGCTTTTGATGTATCTTATGCGCCATAAGTCCATAGCCGTGAGCCGTGATAAGCTTATGGAAATGGTCTGGGGCTATGAGTTTGCAGGGGAAACAAGAACTGTTGATATGCACATCAAGACCCTCAGACAAAAGCTTGAAGCCGCAGGCTGTACGGATCTTATCAAAACAGTCCGTGGCGTAGGCTATAAAATATAAAAAATTTCAGATAAGGAGGAACAGCATATGCAGAAAAAACTCTATAAAGTCATGACGATACTTGTTTCATGTACAGTGCTGTTTTTCCTTTTAGTAGCAGGCTCTCTTGGATATTCTACCTATCAGCGTTTCACTAAAAATGAGCTTAAATCCGCTGCAAAGCTTGTTGCCGCAGGAAACAATAAACCCTCAGAAATGGCTGATATTTTGGAAAGATCAGTAGAATATGATGTCCGTGTCACCTTCATCGACGCACATGGCAATGTAAAATATGACTCTGAAGCAGATCCCGCCAAAATGGAAAACCACTCCGACCGTGAAGAGTTCAAAGAGGCTATGGCAAATGACGAGGGCGAATTCACAAGATTTTCCAAAACCCTTGGATATACTACATATTATTATGCCATAAAATATGACGGCGGCGTGCTGAGATTTTCTACAGATAAGGAAAACCTTGCAGGGGTGTTCCTTGCAGTGATACCAATGCTGGTGGTGTTCGCAGGAGGAATAATCTTTATCACCACCATAATCTCCATAAAGCTTTCAGAAAGCATGATAAAGCCGATAAATTCCCTTGTAAAACAGCTTGACCTGAGGAACGAGAATATCGGTCAGTTTGAAACGCCTTATGAAGAACTTGAACCTATCATAAAAAATGCGGACGTTCTTATGGGACGAATACATAAGAACATGAATAAAATAAAGGCAGAGAGAGAAAAAATATCACTTATCACTGAAAATATGGTTGAGGGCATGATACTTCTTGACGAGGACATGACAGTGCTTTCTGTAAATAAGAGCGCCTTGAAAATTCTCGGCAACAGCTTTGATCCTACGGAGCATACCAAGATAAACCATATGACCAACGATCAGCAGATAATAGGTCTGCTTGAAGAAGCCAAGGAAAGCGGTGCAGCAAAAGGTATCATCACAGAAAAAAGCCGTTTTTACCGTACCTTTGCAAATAAGGTCTACAGCGAAAATACCCTTGATTTTGGTATCATAATCTTCTTTGTTGACGTAACAGAGGAGATACAAAGCGAGCAGATACGCCGTGACTTCTCAGCCAACGTATCTCACGAGCTTAAAACTCCGCTTACCACCATAAAAGGCTTTGGCGAGCTTCTTGAAAACGGCATTTTCACCAAGGAAGAGGACGTGAAGAAATACGGCGGTATGATATATCGTGAAAGCGAAAGACTTTTGTATCTTATAAACGATATTATCAGGCTTTCCCAGATAGAGGAGCAGGAACACGTTTTGTCTGATAAAATAGACCTGCTGAAAACCGCCCATGACGTAGAGGAGATACTCCGTCACAAGGCAGATAATAGAGAGGTCACAATGACCATTGAGGGCGAACCTGTTCAGATATACGGCAATCAGAGCTATATCACAGAACTGTTTTTAAATCTCATGGACAACGCCATAAAGTATAATCATGAGGGCGGAAGCCTGAAAGTAACGGTCGGCATAGAGGACGGCAAAGCCGTGGCAGTGTTCAGCGACACAGGCATAGGCATATCCGACGAACATCAAAGCCGAATCTTTGAACGTTTTTACCGAGTTGATAAAAGCCGTTCCAAGAAGATAGGCGGCACAGGCTTAGGGCTTTCTATAGTAAAGCACATAGTCGCATATCACAGCGGTGAGATATCCCTTGAAAGCGAGCTTGAAAAGGGAACTACCATAACAGTGAAGCTGCCTTTCAACGAGCCTGAAACACAGCAGGCTGAGGAAACAGCGGTAACAGAATAATAACCACGCCGTTCTGACGAGAAGTCGGAACGGCGTTTTTGTGCAGGTACATGGTATACAAATTATTGAGGGAAAGGGTGATAAAGAAAGGACAAAAAAATCATCGCCGCAGGCGATACCATAATTCCTCATTCCTCACTCCTCATTCCTCATTTACCTCCCCCTGTTGCATTTTCTCCCCAAGTGTGCTATAATGACCTCAACAGACTTTATCTTATGGAGGTAACAAAATGTCAGAAGAAAACAAAAACGTTCAGGAAACCAAGGACGATAAAAAGGAAGGCAACGTCCTTGCAGGCTTCGTTCTCTACACAGACGCTAACATGGATTGGCTCAGATTTAAAAAGTTTCTGAAAGACGATTGGAATATCGTTCCGCAGGACGATGTAAAAGACAACGCTATGGTATTCAAGGTTGGCGATATGGTGGTCGCTTGCTCACTTATGCCTAACCCAGTTCCTAACAAGGAAGCTGAAAATGCGGCAAAGTATAACATTCTCTGGAAAGAGGGCGCAAACGAGGTCGCTAAGCATCAGGCTCATGTTATGCTCGCTGTAATGAATAAAACAAGCGCTGTTGAACAGGCTATCCTCTTTGCAAAGGTGGCAAGCTCTCTGCTCAAGCTCGATAACGCTATCGGTATCTATAAAGACCCGACAGTTTATGAGAAGAATTTCTATGTGAACTTCGCCGAAACTATCAAAGACGGCGAGTATCCGATGCCTATTCTTATCTACACAGGTATGTATCTTGCTAAAACAGGTCTTTGCGCTTTCACATCAGGCATGAGATTTTTCGGATATGAGGAAATGGAGATAGTTGACTCTCCAAAACAGCCTAACGATCTGCTTGGATTTTTGCTTTCTATCTCCGAGTATGTGCTTTCTGAGGGCGTTGAGCTTAAAGACGGCGAAACTATCGGCTTCTCTGAGGAGCAAAAGCTCCCTATCACTCTGTCAGACGGCGTGAGCGTTCCTGGCAAGACCCTGAAAATAAAGTATTAAACAGCGTAAATGCGTGACTTTCTGTAGGGGCGGACATTGTTTGCCCGTTATCGGTCACTTGCACATGATTTTTAGATATTTCTAAGCCGTACAATTTGTGCGGCTTTTTTTGTGCATAACCGAAAAACTTTCCGCAGACCTCTGTTTTAATTGACTTTTAGTGTGTTCAGTGATATACTTAAATGTGTATCGCCTTTTGTCGGAATAAGCCGACAATGGCTGTTTTATCAATTTTTGTTAGGAGTTTTGTTGTGGTATTTGCAGATCTATTTTTCTTGTATTTTTTCCTGCCTGTGTGCCTGATATGCTATTTTATCACACGCAGCACAGCCATAAGAAATGCAGTGCTGGTGGTGTTTTCACTTATCTTTTACGCATGGGGCGAGCCTGTCTGGGTTAGTATCCTCATAGTTTCCTCCCTTGTGGACTACATAAATGGTCGGGTGATAGAAAAACACCCCGAAGGCTGGCAGGCAAAAGCGGCGCTTGCATGGTCGCTTGTCTTTAACCTTGGAGTGCTGTTCGGTTTCAAGTATACGGCGTTCTTTGTGGAAAATCTCAACAATTGGTTCGGTCTAGGCATACCGGTGCCTAATATCGTTTTGCCTATCGGTATCTCTTTCTATACGTTCCAGACCATTTCCTATACCGTCGATTGCTATTGGGGCAAGGTCAAGCCGCAGAAAAACTTCGGCAGATTTCTTTTGTATGTATCCATGTTCCCACAGCTCGTTGCAGGACCTATCGTAAGATACTCCGTTATCGGCGAGGAGATAAACGAAAGAAAGACCACCGCAAAGGATATCTCCGACGGCTTTTCAAGAATAATCCTCGGACTTGGCAAAAAGGTCATTATCGCAAATAATCTCAGCACCATTGTAACAGCCCTTTTCGGCTCTGCTTCAAACGGCTATGAAAATATAAAGACCCTCTCTGTGGCAGGCACATGGCTTGGCGCAATTCTTGTGGGTCTGTGGTATTATTTTGACTTCTCAGGCTATTCAGATATCGCTATCGGTCTTGGCAGGATATTCGGCTTCCACTTTGATGAGAACTTTAAATATCCTTTTATCTGCAAAACTATCTCAGAGTTCTGGCAGAGGTGGCATATCTCCCTTAGCTCATTTTTCAGAGATTATGTGCTTTATCTCCCTATCTTCGGCAAAAGAAGAAAATACGGAGGACTTTTCCTTGTATGGTTCTGCACAGGACTTTGGCACGGCGCAAGCTGGAACTTTGTTTTCTGGGGACTTTACTATGGAATGTTCATATTCTTTGAAATGCTCATAGGCAAAAAGCGCATGAAGAAAATGCCTGTACCCCTTGCACATATCTATACAAAGCTTGTTATTTTCATAGGCTTCGGAATATTCTATTTTGAGAACCTCGGCTCGCTGGGTACGTTCTTCAAGGCGCTTGTTGGAGCAAATGGAAACAAGCTGACCGACACAGTTACACAGCACCTTTTCATGAACAATATCTGGCTTTTTGCAGCGGCAGTGCTTTTCACAATGCCTGTTATACCAAAGATCAAAGAAAAGGCGCTCTCTGCAAAGGGTACAGCCTATTTTATGCAGTCAGCAGGTATCCTATGCAATGCGGCGATACTTGTTCTCTCAAGCGTTCTGCTTGTGAACACAACAAACAATCCGTTCTTGTATTTCAGATTTTAGGCAGGTGAAAGAGTATGGCAAATAATAAAGATTTTGAAAAGGACTTCAAACTGCCTGATACAAAGGCTCTTTCACAAGCCTATACAGAGTATCTTGACAGCGTTACTTTCGGTGGAAAGCCTATAGGCGAGGAAAAGAAAAAGCCTGAAGCTGTCAGCATGGCAAAAGTTGACGAAACGGAGAAAAGCTCCACTGTCCATGACGAGATAGTGGAAAAGATAGTCAGAAAAAACAAGGCTCTCAGCCACAGCATTTGGACGGACGAGCCTGTTTTGAAGCCAAAGAAAAGCGTATGGCTAAATACTGATGATGATAATGAAGAAGCATTGAAAACAGTTGAGAAAAAAGCTGAAAAAGTTGAAAATTCTCAGTCTGTACAAAAAGCTCAGGAGAAAAATGCTGAGGAAAAGGCTTCCGATAATGAGGTCATTATCCCATTTTCCAAAGAGAAAAATCACATAAACGGCACTTAAAAAGAAATATCTGTGGCAGTTTCAGCAGACGGAACTGTGAAAAAGCTGCCGAATAAGAAGAATTTCGTGCTGAAGATACCTGACAGCTATTATAGGGAATATGATGCAGCGGCACAGGATAAAGGCCCTGTTATCGCAGGAAAAAGGGTCGAGATAATCGACAAGAGAAGCCCTGAGAAAAAGCCTGAGAATGCTCAGAAGCCCAGCAGGGTAGAGGCGACAATAAATGTCAGAGTGCCTGTTCAGAAAGAGCAGGAGCCTGTCAGGAAAGCTGAAAAAAAGGCTGAGCCTAAATCTGAGCCGAAACCTGATCCTGTGGAAAAAGAAGAAAGCGACGCCAAGGCAGAGGAAGCTTACAGAAAAGGCATCGAAAAGGCAAAAAAACGTCGTGAGGAACGTGAAAAGGCTAAGAAAAACAATATTCATGAGCTGGAGTTTAATGTTATAAACTCTGTTGTTTGCCTGCTTATTGTTTTCAGCGTGTTTGCGGCACTGCTTGTGATGAAGCGTGAAAGCGGTTTTATACAGTCAGAAAACAGAAACCTTGCGACTTTTCCGAAATTTTCGCTGTCATCATATTTTGACGGTGACTTCACAAGCGGAATAACCGAATATTTTACCGACACTGTTCCAAACAGAGAAAAGCTTAAATCTTTCTGCTCTGATTTCACGAATATGCTTGGAATAAAGCTCAACGATACTGTTATAACGGGCGATTTCAAAACGGTGGAAAAAGAAGAGCTGGATCAGGATAAGATCGCAAAAACAACAACTGTAACGGCTTTTACAGGTTCGAGGACCACCACCACTGCGGATACAAAGACCACCGACACAAGCACAACTACGAAAAAATTAACGGAAAGCGAAAAGGTAGTTGACGTGCCTGACAATCTTGACGACGGTCAGTGGGAGGGTGACGTTATAGTATCCGGCAAGGGCGAAAACGTCCGTGCAATGGGTGCATACTATGGCACGTTCGAGAACGGCGACAAGTATGCCAACACCATAAACAAATGGAAAGCTGACCTTGGGGACAGCGTGAACGTATACAATATGTCTATCCCGACTTCGGCGGCTTATTATATGCCGAACAATCTCAAGGACGCTGT